>Ga0129298_10000845_pt1 | contig 12637 bp, 12 predicted proteins | sample I19B2metaG_FD_94707 | JGI IMG/M metagenome (GOLD analysis project Ga0129298, IMG submission 94707) | Lake sediment bacterial and archeal communities from Gulf of Boni, Indonesia to study Microbial Dark Matter (Phase II) - ​I19B2 metaG | ecosystem: Environmental > Aquatic > Freshwater > Lake >... | reverse complement strand
GTTTACAACAAAAGGCAATTTATAAATTTATATTTGTGAATGACCAACAGTTCGATTAAGCGGGAGGGACAAATGTCTGAGAATACAAAGGAATTGTTAAGAAAGAGTATTGTGGTGGATGGTTTGTTTAACGCTTTACTTTATGATCCACCTCCGACTGAAGGGAAAAAAGATGTGATTGATTTATTTCTTGATGGTGGCGTGACCGTTCTCAATGTACCTCTAACGATTGACTATTATAAAAATGATTTTGTGACGTATATCAGACAGATATATCAGGCTTACTTGTTCGAAGAAGCATTTCGAGGCAAGGTCTTAATCATTGAACGGTATGTAGACATATTGAAAGCAAAAAAGGAAAATAAATTAGGCATCATCCTAAGCATGCAGGGGGCTGATCCAATAGAACATGACTTGCGGTACCTAAGCATATTGCATAAGTTGGGTTTAAGGATTATTCAGCTTACTTATAATCAACAGAATAATGTGGGGTGTGGGGCGTATGATCCCCATGATACGGGACTCACCCGGTTTGGTCAGCAAGCAATTTTTGAGATGAACCGGTTGGGTATTATTGTAGATGTTGCTCATGTTGGATACAGAACGAGTCTCGATGCAATTGAAATCTCCAAGGATCCTGTGATCATCTCTCATGGCAGTGCTCGTGAAGTGAGTGACTCCCCCAGAAATTTTACGGATGAGCAAATCCGTGCGGTAGCTGCCAAGGGTGGGGTGATGGGAGTCTGTCCGCTTTCAGTATTTTGTAGAAAGAAGGGTAAAACTTCCCGCCCAACAGTTAATGATTTTATTGACCATGTAGAACACATAATGAATTTAGTAGGTGAGGATCACGTAGGAATTGGCGTTGATCGATGGAGGAGGATTCCCACGCAAACAGATTTAATGTTGAGAGTAGAATATGATAGAACATTGCCCGGTTTTTTTGCCTCATACCCTGTCGACCAATATAATGTGGAGGGTTTTGGTTATTATGATGAGTGGGAAAATCTGGTTGATCGTCTTATCAAGCGTGGCTTTAGCAGTGCACAGATACAGAAAATACTTGGAGGTAATTTCTGCCGAGTCTTCGAGAAAGTTTGGGGAAAAAAGTTGAAATTAGATGACCAAGGTTAGATTTGAAAAACCTTAAAGGAGAGTAGAGATGGAAAAGAAAAGAAGAAGATTTAATGTCCTTTTGAGAGGTTTCTCTTGGTTATTGATTCTGCTCGTTGTACTTGTTCATCCTTGTTTTGGTGCTGAGGACCCAACCAAATATCCTTCTAAACCAATTACGATGATTGTCCCATGGCCCCCCGGAGGGACTGGTGACCTCTCATCCCGAAAAATTTGTGATTTGGCTAGCAAGGTATTGGGTCAACCGATCTTGATTGTGAACAAGGGTGGAGGTGCAGGCGTAATAGGGATTAGTGCGATAGCAAAGGCTGACCCCGATGGCTATACCATTGGACACATAACGCATAGTCCTACCGTCCTCATTCCTCATTTACGCTCAGTTCCTTATAATACCAAAAAGGATTTTACATTCCTCATGCAGTATGCCGAATTTTTATACACTTTTTGTGTTCTGTCAGATTCTCCTTGGAAGACTTTTAAGGAGTTTATAGAGCACGCTCGGAAGCACCCTGAGAAGGTGACCTTCGGTACCCCAGGCCCTTTAAGCGTCTGTCACATCTTTATGGAACAGGTGGCTTTAGCAGAAAACGTGAAACTGACCCATCTCCCCACACAAGGAGATGCGGAGATGGTTACGCAGCACTTGGGAGGCCGTGTCGATGGTTCGTTGGGAGCACCCTTGGTCCCTCACATTCCGACAGGGAAGGTCCGCGGCTTAGCGGTGATGAGCGAAAGGAGATTCGAGGTCATTCCAGATGCCCCTACCTTCTCTGAACTAGGTTACAAAATTGAGTACTCTAACTTCTCAGGGGTTTGTGCCCCAGCTGACCTCGATCCACGTGTTCTCAATAAACTCAGCAATGCTTTCAAGAAAGCCTATGAGGATCCTTCTTTTAAGGAACTTTTGGCCTCATTGGGGATGAGACCTCTATACCGGGATCCAGAATCTTTTAAATCAATGGTGATTAAAGATTATGACCGCTTAGGAGAAGTAATAAAGAAACTTAACCTTGCTAGGTAATAAATGGGTTCATTTGAGAATCTCGAGCGATGTTTGTAAAAAGCTGGAAGGATTTTTTAAGCGGGCTTTTCTTTTTTTTCTTTGGATTTTTTTTAGCCTTCAAATCCACGCGGCTTTCAATTTGGAGTCGGTTCGGACCCTATGAGGGTTTTTTCCCTCTTCTCATTGCGGTCATCATTATCTGGTCGAGTTTGATCATTGTCACCAAGTCATTAAGTTTAAGAAGAACACAGAGGAAAGAAAATATATTAGAAAAACAGGAAAAGGAAGAAGTTAGCGTCTTCAAACTGTCCTCCTATATAATATTGATGATCCTCTACGGGCTCCTGATAGAAGGAGTTGGCTTTTTGATCACTTCAGCACTATTCCTTATTTTGGTCCTGAAATACGTTGAGCGACAAAACTGGAAGATGACAATCTTAGTGGGATTAACATCAATAGTTATAAGTTATTTATTGTTTGTATATTTTTTGGGAGTCCTTTTACCCAGAGGCTTAATAAAGTGGTGATAAAAGCCTTTTGAATAGATCAACAATAACGCTTACGAAGGATCCATAAATGATAGAAAATCTGATAATGGGATTCGAAATTTCACTTTCTTTCCACAACGTGATCATTTGTTTCATCGGGTGTGTGTTGGGACAGGTTATAGGTGTGCTTCCAGGATTGGGTCCTACAGCGACCATTGCCATGCTCCTCACTTTGACTTATAAACTCAATGTAACATCGGCGATCATTATGCTTTCTGGAATCTACTATGGCGCCCAGTATGGGGGTACTATTACCTCTGTACTTTTTAAGATCCCGGGTGAAGCATCGGCTGTTGTGACAATCTTCGATGGTTACCAAATGGCCCTGAAAGGAAGAGCAGGAAAAGCTTTAGGGATCGCAGCGTTTGGATCATTTATTGCAGGCACCCTTGGAACTATCGCATTAAGCCTTTTAGCTCCCCCTCTTTCCAATCTCGCCCTTATGTTTGGCCCTACGGAATATACTTCTCTGATGGTTTTAGGATTAACATTGGTGATCTTTCTTGGGAGCGGTTCCATTACAAAGGCGATCCTTATGGGGGCATTAGGTCTGGCACTGGGTACGATCGGCATGGATCCTTTAACCGCCTTTGAAAGGTTTACTTTTGGTTCTCAGTCGTTAATGGAAGGGATTAACGTTGCCGTCTTGGCGATGGGTTTATTTGGAATCGGTGAAATACTTTACATGGCAGAAAGTGCCAAAGCAAGATCCTCCCGCGACGCCGTAAAATGTCCCAGCAAACTCAGGCAACTCCTACCTAATCTATATGATTGGAAAATTAGCATAAAACCTATTAGCAGGGGAAGTGTCATTGGTTTCCTCCTTGGAATCCTACCAGGTGGGGGAGCGATGATTGCCTCATTTGCTGCCTATGCCGTGGAAAAGAGGATCTCTCACAATCCTGAAAAATTTGGGAAAGGAGCGATCGAAGGGGTCGCGAGCCCCGAATCTGCTAACAACGCCGCGGTGAGTGGAGCCTTTATCCCACTTCTGACGTTAGGTATCCCATCGAATGTCGTAATGGCCCTTTTAATGGGAGCATTCATGCTCCATGGAGTTACTCCAGGACCTTTTATCATGGCGAAGCATTCCGATATATTCTGGGGACTTATAACCAGCATGTACGTTGGAAATGTTATTCTCGTCATTTTGAATGTCCCTTTGATTAAATTTTTTGTCAAAATTATGGAGGCCCCTTACGCCATGCTTTCTCCTCTCATCGTGATGATCTGCGTCATAGGAGCATACAGCCTCAATTATAATCCAGCGGACGTCATTATTATGTTTATTTTTGGAGTGGTGGGTTATCTGTTAAGAAAATTTGACTATGAAGCCGCTCCACTCATGTTAGCTTTTGTTATTGGAGGGATCTTCGAAAAATCAATTCGTCAAAGTCTGGTCCTCTCCAATGGGAACCCAATGGTTTTTATTACTCATCCGATTTCCGCGGCCTTATTAGGAGTAGCCTTTATCGTGGTTGTTTCACCTATTTTTCTAAGGTTACTTAAACGCCGTCGCCCAATTTCAAAGTTTAAAGAAATAATAAAGTAGTGAAGTAAAGGGAATTGAGAGTAGAAAAAAGGACGATTATCAAACATAGCATAATTCCACCTTTTTAGGTTAAGTTTAAAATAACCCTGGGAAAGGAGGAAAAGAAATGGAAGAGCAAAAAAAAATTAGTTGTAGAGTTTTCCCTTGGTTAATGATTCTGTTCGTCATGTTTGTTAATCTGTGTTTTGGCGCTGAGGATCCAACTAAATTCCCAACAAACCCAATTACATATATTGTGCCATGGCCACCCGGGGGAAGTGGTGATCTGTCTTCCAGAAAATTAGCCGATTTCGCAAGCAAGGTATTGGGGCAGCCGATCTTAGTTGTAAACAAGCCCGGAGGAGGTGGCGTCATAGGTACTTATGCTATATCAAAAGCTGACGCCGATGGCTATACAATCGGACATGTATCGCAGAGCTGCGCGGTCATCACTCCTCATGTACGCTCAGTTCCTTTCGATACCCAAAAAAATTTTACCTTCATCATGCAGTATTGCGAATACCTTTATACTTTTTGTGTTCTGGTGGACTCGCCTTGGAAGACTTTCAAGGAGTTTATAGAGGATGCCCGAAAGAACCCGGGGAAGCTGACTTACTGCACTCCAGGCCCTTTAGGTGGTCCACACATCTTCATGGAACAGGTGATTTTGGCTGAGAACGTGCAACTGAAGCATCTACCCGTACAAGGAGATGCGGAGATGGTTGCGAAGCACTTAGGAGGTCATGTCGATGGCTCCTTCGGGGTTCCACTGCTTCCTCATATCCCGACAGGAAAAGTTCGGGCCCTGGCAGTTTTGACCGGAAAGAGAGTCGAGACAATGCCAGATGTTCCTACCTTCTCTGAATTGGGTTACAAAATAGATTTCACTACCTTTGTGGGCATTATCGGTCCTGCGGGTATTGACCCGCGTATTGTCAAGAAGCTTCATGATGCTTTTAAGAAAGCCTATGATGATCCATCTTTTAAAGAATTCTCGGGTCCATGGGGGTTGATACCTATCCACAGGGATTCAGAGTCCTTTAAAGCAATGGTGATTAAAGAGTTTGACCGCATGGGTATAGCGTTGAAGAAACTCGGTCTCAAAGGTTACTAAGGGGAGCAGAAAATGTTTTACACTTTATGCGGCCTGGCAGAGTTTCGGGGCTGGAAGTAGGCCCTTACATTTCTTTCCACGCTGTAGAATATAGAAAATATCCCTCAGCCTGTCAAATAATTTATGCTCTCATTAGTAACTGGCTAGTTGATGTCTCATGACAAGATCCTTTTTCTTCTTTCAAAGAGGCTAAAATTCTGTCATCACTCTAACATATTTATCTAGATTTGGGTACGCACTATAGATTATCGAAAATAAATCTTAACTTAAAAATAGATTCTTATACTGAGTAATACTGATAATCATCAATATAGGGAATGCATGATGTTTAATAAAATAATTGGTTCAAGCATTGTATTAGAACACCTTACAAAAATTTTTGATAATAGAGTAATTGCTGTAAATGATGTTTCACTTGAAATTAAAAAAGGTGAATTCATAACCCTTTTGGGACCAAGCGGATCTGGGAAAACTACGATCCTGATGATGATTGCAGGGTTTCAAACTCCAACTTCTGGAAATATTTATATCGATGAGGTTCCCATCACCAATGTTCCTCCTTTTCGACGAAATATTGGATTGGTTTTCCAACACTATGCCTTATTCCCCCATATGAATGTTTTTGACAATGTTGCTTTTTCATTGAAGATGCGAAAAATGAGCAAGGAAGAGATCTTTAGACGTGTGAATCCTATCTTAGAACTTGTAGAATTGCCCGGCTTAGGAGAGAGATTTCCTAAACAGCTGAGTGGGGGACAGCAGCAGAGGGTTGCTCTTGCTCGAGCTTTAGTATTCAATCCCAAAGTATTATTGATGGATGAACCTCTGGGCGCTTTGGATAAAAAACTTAGGGAGCAGATGCAGCTTGAGATAAAGCGGATGCAGGAGAAGTTGAAAATTACTGTGGTTTATGTAACCCATGATCAGAGTGAAGCGTTAACGATGTCCGACAGAATAGCCATATTGAACCATGGGACGATAGAACAGGTCGACCATCCGGGAGCTATTTATAGGAACCCGAATAATCAATTTGTAGCTGATTTTATTGGAGAGTCGAATCTATTGGCAGGAGAAATTCAGAGCATTGACAAAGATATTGTGACCATGAAAACAACAGAGAATTTAGAGGTTAAAATTGCATGTTCTGATGTTGGTTTGTTGGAGAAGCAATTGAATTTGGTGATAAGGCCCGAGAAGATTTCTATCTTCGAATCCGGCCTAGATTATTCAAATTTATATGCAAACATCTATGAAGGGATAGTTGAGGAAGTTATTTATTTAGGTGAAAGCACAAAATATAGGGTGAAAACCAACCCAGGAAAAACCCTGATTGTCAAACAGCAAAATATCTCCGAGGAGGAGATCTTTGCAAGAGGAAGTCAGGTGAAGATAGGATGGGGAATACGAGAGGGGGTTTTAGTCTAAGTTTTCAAGAAAGGGGGCATAGGAGACATTTCGTTTTGTGGGTTAGAGGGAAGGGTATTAGCAATTTTTAAAGAAAAGGAGGAGAAAAAATGATGAAAAAGGCATTTAAATGGCAATTGTTAGGAGTGGGTCTCTCACTGTTTCTGGTTTTATTTATAATGATACCAAGATTGTCATTTGCTGCAGAGAAAGAACTAGTCATTTGTGCGGCAGGTGGTGCTTTTGCAGATGCAGTTAAGAAGTGTTTTATTAGTCCTTTTGAAAAAGAGACCGGGATAAAGGTTACGTTTGTCTCTCCTTGGAATTTTGCGAAATTGAAGGCTATGGTGGACAGTAAAAATGTTGAATGGGATATTATGGAAAACCCTCCTGAGACCAGGCACAGGGCCCTTAAGGAGGGTTTGCTCGAACAACTTGACTATAGCAAAATACCAAGGTCAAAAGGCTGTATTCCGGAGGGGATACAGCCCTATTGGATGGGATTAGTTTATTATGCAACGAATTATTGTTACAACACCAAGGCTTACTCGAAGGAGCATCATCCCAGAACTTCAGTCGATTTTTGGGATATCAAGAAGTTTCCGGGTCGACGTTCAATTCGAAATACTCCTGTTGGGAATTTGGAGATTGCTCTGCTTGCAGACGGAGTACCAAGGGATAAAATTTATCCAATAGATGTGGACAGGGCATTCAAAAAACTTGATGAGATCAAACCCCATATTGCGGTTTGGTGGAAAGAAGGAGCCCAACCAGCACAACTACTGACTGATAAAGAGGTGGATTTAGCAACGGTGATGAACGGTCGGGCATTCGCAGTATATTCTCAAGGGGGGCCCATTGGCCTTGAGTGGGGTGACGGATTTTTACAGATGTCTGCATGGTCTATCCCGAAGGGTGCAAAAAATAAGGAGAATGCCCATAAGTTCCTAAACTTCTTTTTGAAGGGTGATTTGTGGGAACCGTTCCTGAGGATTATGCCTTATCCTGGCCCCGCCAAAGATATTTACAAGTATATTCCGGCTGACCTGGCTAAGGAAATGCCCACCTATCCAGAAAACTATAAAAAAATGGTTTATGTGAATGATGAATGGTGGGCAAACAATATAGAGAAGATGAGAGAAAGATGGGATAAATGGATGTTAAAATGACTACATATTCCAAACATGATCCTAACCCTCTAACCCACAATTTTTTTTCGATACTAAGCAATTTATGATCGCTGGATTATAAAATTATGGGCAAAATAAGACGAAGCCTATCTTTAAAAGAAATTCAGACATTTAGAACTGGAAAAATTATGAAGGCGGCACCCTTTTTTAAAGGGACACTCCTAATTTGGCCCCTTCTTCTTTTCTTAAGTGTTCTATTTTTCTACCCACTGCTGAGAATGGCCTATCTTGCTTTTTTCAAACCTGGTTTTACTTTAGAAAACTTTATTGTAATTTTTCAAACGAGTCTTTACATCGATGTCTTAACCAATACGTTGAAAATCAGTTTTCTTGTTACACTTGTTTGCCTATTCATGGGATATCCCCTGGCGTATTTGATGTCAGAGGTAAGTGGCAAGCATTTAGCTTGGATGATCGTTTTGGTGTTGGTTCCGTTTTGGACGAGTGTGCTGATAAGGACCTATTCATGGATGGTCCTCCTGGGATACAACGGTGTATTGAATAATTTGCTAATCAAACTGGGGTTGATCTCATCCCCTGTCCCTTTGATGTACAATAAAATAGGGGTTACCGTGGGAATGGTTCATATTCTACTCCCCTTCATGATTCTTTCGCTGTTCAGTGTTATGAAGGGAATTGATAGGGAATTACTGAAAGCTGCGCAAAATTTAGGTGCCAATTACTTTCAGACCTTTAGGAGGGTCTTTTTTCCCCTGAGTCTGCCTGGTGTCGGGGCAGGATGCTTACTGGTGTTTATTATGGGAATTGGTTTCTTCATCACCCCGGCCCTCATGGGTGGTAGAAAAGATATGATGCTATCGATGTTAATCGATCTCCAAGTCACTGAGTTTCTGAATTGGGGGCTGGGTTCGGCTTTAGCCTTAATTTTGCTGAGTGTCATAGTAATTATTTTTCTTATAAGTAGTCGGTATCTAAAATTAAGCCAGATTTGGGGAATGAGATAATGGTAAATTCTTACCATGGAGTGCCTACGAGGAAAGGAAGAATTTTTAATATTCGATTTCTCAAGGGTGCTCTTTATATTATTTGTGGCACGGTTCTATTTTTTTTGGTTGCCCCAGTTTTCATAGTCATTCCTATCTCTTTTAGTTCCGCCACCTATTTGGAGTTCCCACCCAAGAGTTTATCGTTACAGTGGTACGAAGATTATTTTGGGAGTCATAAGTGGCTTTCTGCCACATACTTAAGTTTTAAAGTCGGAATTTTAACTATGTTAATTTCTTCGTTTATCGGAACTCTTGCTGCCTTCAGCCTTGTTAGAGGAAAATTTAGGGGGAAATCTCTGCTCTATTCTCTTATTTTGTCTCCAATGATTATCCCCGTAATTGTTGTTGCCATCGCGCTATATTTTTTCTACTCCAAACTCCAATTAATTGGAAGTTATTGGGCGGTAGTATTTGGCCACGTTACGATTGCGACGCCATTTGTCGTTGTCGTAGTGTCATCTACGCTTCAAGGATTTGATGAAACGCTCGAATACGCAGCCATGAGTTTAGGAGCCAATAAACTAAAAACCTTCTATTTTGTTACCTTTCCAATCATTAAATTAGGTATCTTGTCAGGCGGTTTATTTGCCTTTATTACCTCTTTTGACGAACTCCTTATTGCGCTGTTTCTTTGCGGGTACAAGGGAACAATACCAAAAGTAATGTGGGAGGGAATCAGAGTTGATATTACACCTACTATTTCTGCTGTTTCCTCATTACTTATTGTCTTTTCGTTTCTCCTTTTTGCTACGTATGCTATTGTGAGAATGAAATCGGATTCTAAAAGTTCAAAAAAGGCATACTAAGAATTTATAGAGGTTCTAGACCGGGGTGGATTATTGGTTTAAGAATCGTCATAGATTAACTGATTGCAAAAGGTTTTGGAAAAGGCTTTAGAAATAATTTTTTTTGAAGGGGAAAGGAGTTTTAGAATGAGCAAATTAGACTTTATATTTAACCCTAAATCAGTAGCCATCGTTGGTGCTTCAACCCAGGTAAATAAATGGGGCTACATTATGATCAAAACTTTAGTTGATGGCGGGTATAGGGGGAAGGTTTTCCCTATCAATCCGAGAGGGGGAGAAATACTGGGTTGGAAGGTTTACCCGAGTTTAATAGATGTTGAGGAACCAATCGATATAGCAGTTTGTGCGTTACCGGTAAAATCGGTTAAAGGCGTAGCAATGGATTGCGCAAAAAAGAGAGTCAGTTGTTTAATAGTTTTTACTGTAGGGTTTGGAGAATTAAATGAGGAGGGAAGGAAACTCGAAGAGGAGATAATCGAAATAGCAAAAGAGGGAGGAACACGTGTTATCGGACCAAATTGTATGGGAATGCTAAGCAATTCAGTAAATCTAAATCTAACAGCTCTAGAAACCCCCCCTCAGGGGAAATTGGCATTTGTTGCCCAAAGCGGTAATTTAGCCCTGGCCATGTTTCATGAGGCTCTAAATAAAAAAATAGGCCTTAGCAATTACATTAGTGTTGGCAATCAAATAGACCTTAAGTTTCATGAATACCTATCTTATTTAAAAGATGACCCCTCAACTAAGGTCACCATGATGTATTTGGAAGGGTTAAAGGATGGCAGGGCGTTTTTTGAAGTGGCTAAAGAAACGATCAAGGTTAAACCCATTATTGTTTATAAGGCTGGATCGACCAAGGCTGGTGCACGGTCTGCATTTTCTCATACTGCAAGTTTAACAGGTGCTGATGAAGTTTATACCAAATTTTTCAACCAGATTGGTTTAATTCGATTGGAGAATTGTGATGAAATGCTTGACATTGCTAACACATTAGCTAATGCACCGATTATTTATAATAACAGGATAGCCCTTATCGGAGGAGGTGGAGGGCATGCGACGACGCTGGCTGACGCAGTTGAAAGACATGGTTTAGAAGTTCCGATTTTATCAGACGAAACCCAAAAAAAACTAAGAAAAGTCCTTCTCGAGCGGTCAGTGGTGAAAAATCCTATTGATTGGGTTGGTGCCTCTGAAGAATTAGACTTCTCAATATATCAGAAGTGTTTGGAAATATGTTTTGATGATAATGCGATTGACGGAGTAATCATTTATGGACTTTTTGGAGGATACCGAGTAGATCTCGTGACACCTGAGAACTCATATGAGAATTCGGCGTCGGAAATTATTAAAATAGTCAAGAAATATAATAAACCCGTCATCGTCCATACCCCATACGCGAGAGATGACTATAAATCATTAGATATGTTGAGGGAAGCCGGAATTCCGGTTTATGAATCTGTTGACTTTTCGGCAAAATGTATGAGTCTGTTATATCGGTATGGGAGATTTCGGCAGCGGGCGATTGAGAGAGAAAATGAAGAGAGAGCTTCTAAAGCTGTTTTGTCTAAAAGGGATGAGGTGGTGAGCAGAATTTTGAAGAAGGGGGCCAGTTTTGTTTCGGAGTTAGATGTGAGAGAGATCCTATCGAGATATAGTGTTCCTTTATGTCCGATGCGATTGGCGTCGGATGAGGGTCAGGCGGTGGATACGGCCAGGGAGATGGGTTTTCCAGTCGTTTTAAAGATCCTTTCTTTGAATATCATCCACAAGACCGAGGTTGGGGGTGTGAAGTTAAACCTTACCAATGAAGCTGAGGTGAAGGAAGCTTTTAGGGAGATTATAGAAAACGTGGAAAAGAGGGTTAAGGGGGCGAAGATTTTGGGTTGCACAGTTTCGCCTTATTTAAAGGATGATAGGATTGAGGTGATCATTGGATTTTCGAGGGATCAGACGATGGGGCCGGTGATCATGTTTGGATTGGGGGGGATTTTTGTTGAGGTATTGAAGGATGTATCCTTTAGGGTTGCACCATTAACGAGGACAGACGCCTATGAGATGATCCAGGAGACGAAGGGGTACGAGATTTTGAGGGGTGTGAGGGGGCAGAAGCCAAAGGACATCGACTCGATTGTGGAGGTCCTTTTGAGAGTTGGGCAGTTGGCTATGGAAAACCCTGAGGTGAAGGAGTTGGATTTGAATCCTGTCTTGGTTTCGAGTGAAGGTTCCCAGGTGGTCGACGTTCGGATGATTATCTAATTTTCACAAAAGGAATCATGAAAAGAATATGGAATCTCGAACAGATATTTTAAGATTGGCAAATATTACCAAAAAGTTTGAAGAAGTGGTTGCGGTAGATAATGTATCTTTAGATATTAATGAGGGGGAGTTTATAACCCTTTTAGGTCCAAGTGGCTCAGGGAAAACGACAATCCTTTTTCCGTAACAGTTTCGGCTTCATTAATTAACTATAGCATGGAGATAGAGTATGCTTCTCTAAGTTTGGGGGCCAATAGATTGAAAACTTTTTTTAAAATCACTCTACCCATTATTCGGCCAGGCGTTCTCTCAGGTGCTCTTTTTGCCTTTATTATCTCTTTCGATGAAGTGGTGGTGTCGATGTTTATCAGTGGCTGGAGGTATACTCTACCAGTAAAAATGTGGATGGACGTAAGGAGTGAAATTAATCCAACAATTGCTGCTGTTTCGGCACTACTGATTTGTTTATCAATTGTAATACTTGGATCGACCAGTTTACTGATGAGAAAAAAGTAGAAGGTGGTAAGCGATGTATTACCAACTGACCGAAGAACAGAGACGATTTAAAGAGAGTGTGAGGCGCTTGGCCAATGAAAGAGTGGAACCGAGGGCTGCTGAGATTGATAAAACCGGGGAGTTCGCAT
>Ga0129298_10000844_pt1 | contig 12652 bp, 15 predicted proteins | sample I19B2metaG_FD_94707 | JGI IMG/M metagenome (GOLD analysis project Ga0129298, IMG submission 94707) | Lake sediment bacterial and archeal communities from Gulf of Boni, Indonesia to study Microbial Dark Matter (Phase II) - ​I19B2 metaG | ecosystem: Environmental > Aquatic > Freshwater > Lake >... | reverse complement strand
TGGTTACTACTATGATATGCCGAGCGACGGGCATCCTCTGAGAGACGCGTCGGTTGAGGAGGTCGATGATTATCCTTGGCCAGACCCGCATGAAAGCGCTCAAGAAGCGATTGAATACATGGGGAAGAGGGTGAAGTATCTACATGAGGAGACAGACTACGCTGTTGTCTATAGCTCTTCAGGAAGCTTCTTTGAAAAATCATGGTATTTGACTGGGTTCCAGAGGTTTTTCACCGACTTGATAAGAAACCCATCCTACGTGTGTAGGGTTATGGATAAAGTAGTTGACTGTGGATTGAAGTTTGAGAGCGAGGTGCTTCCAGAGATAGGTGACTACATCGACATCGTAAGGTTTAGCGATGACTTAGCCATGCAAAGCGGTCCATTGCTTTCGTTGGAGATGTATAGGAAGTATATCAAGCCTAGGCAGAGAAGAGTGTTTCAATTGGCAGAAAGTAAAACAGATGCGAAGATTTTTTATCACTGTTGCGGTAGTGCCTCCTACTTCTTTGACGACCTAGCTGAAATCGGAGTTGATATAGTTAACCCTGTTCAGGTTTCGGCTGAGAATATGGACACGAGAATGTTGAAGGAGAAGTTTGGTGATGAGCTGTGTTTCTGGGGGGCGATAGACACCCAAAGAGTACTGCCTTATGGGACAACAAAGGATGTCGAAGAGGAAGTTAAGAGGAGAATCAGAGACTTGGCGCCAAATGGGGGCTATGTTCTTTGCGCTGTCCACAACATACAACCCGATGTGCCGCCAGAAAATATTGTAGCGATGTATGATGCAGCGAAGAGGTGGGGCATATATCCAATCACTTGACGAATCACGGGTGCAGTATTAGTGGCTCAAGCTGTTGATAACTATGGAAATATGCCTCTCGAGAGGTCTATTTCTATGGATATGTGCCCACGCCTCAATGACTACGAATAAGTACGCTTAGAAACGTATCTATCTATTTTTGCTTTTCTAGCTGTCTTACGAGTTCGGGAGGTTCGTGGGTCTCTTTTGTGCAGAGGAACTGGACCGGTTCGTCACCCACGTTCTTTATCTGATGAACCTCGTTGGATGGTATGAATACAATGTCCCCTGGGCCACACACGACCTCCTTATCTCCGCCCTTGAAGAGGGCTTTACCTCTGAGCATGTAAATCTCATGCTCATGGCCATGCTTCTCCAAAGGGCTGTACCCTCCGACCCCTATTGTAAAAAGCCTGAATTCTATTCTCAATGCTCCCACACCCGCATGCAACAGGTACTTCACCTTGAGCTGGTGTGAACCCTTATCGAGCTTATCTAGATCAAATTCCGTAACGTCTTCAACATTAACCACATACAATCATTTATCATCCTCTAATTACGGCATTTCTGTAGTCAACGACGGGTGAATTGGCGTATGTTCACAGTTTGTAATTATTACGCAATGAGATTTAAAAGATATAGGGGCAGATTGGACAGAAGGCGATTTCCGCCATTGATCCGGGATACATCACGACCCTGACCACTACTGGTGTTATCGATCGGCTACAAGGTTCTTACGCACAGGCAACAGTGCAGCGCTCATATGTCAGCCCTGCTATCTTGCAAGCGCTCTTTGCGGGTCCTTGTGGGAAGAGTTCATATATCTGTCTGAGCGTAAAGCCCGTTTCCTTGCGCAGTTTCTCTATTAGGGGTGCAACTCCAAACTTGAGGTAGTGATCCCTGATGCAATTGACCACCTTCCAGTGGTTCGGTGTAAGCTGACCTATGCCTTCTTGCTTTGCAAGAAATTTAGCCAATTCAGGAGACCATTTTTCTGGATCCTGTATGAAACCCGCCTCATCTGTCCTATACGTTTCACCTTCAAACTCGATCTCTGGCACGCTTACTTCCTCCTATAAATGACGTTACTCGCACGCAATCTCTTGTCCTCTTTCAATCATGGCACTTTTATAGTTAACGGCGGATGCGTTGAGGTATATTTATAGTTTGCAGTTGGAATGCAATAAGGTATAATAGGAATAGGGGCAGATTGGATAATGGGGTTTTCATCAGATGGCTTCTAAAGCTGACCTAAGTAAGATTGTCTCAGTAATCTCTTGGCTTGAAGGATATGTAGGACACGATTTCAAAGATCCGGCGAAGATCGATGAAGCTGTCAAATCGGCCGACCTGGAATACTTGAGTAGAGGCTGGAAAAGCGTCCGTGAAGATGTGGAGATGATTTATGCTCAGCAAGGGCGCCTATCAAGGACCTCGGGAATACTAAAGAGGCTCTCTGACTCAGTCATGTATGTCTATTTTGGGGCCTACATTATAGCTATGCTTTTTAATATTCGGATACTTATGATGCTGATCTTCAATCCTCTGTTCTTGATAGCGATTTTGGCCGTAACGTTCCTGTATCCAATTGTCAGGTACAAAACAATGAAGGAGATCAGGGAAAAAAGCGGAACATACGCCAAAAAGCTACAGAAAGTGAAGGGCGTAATACAGGATCTGATTTTCTATCTCTGTGAGAAAATAAGGATACAGGAAAAGGATCCTAAGAAATTCAAAATACAGATAAGTGACCCAGATTATCAAGGGATTACCGTTGTAGGAAGGCCAGGACTTCTTGCGTCGGAATACTACACTGCCGTTCCCTCTGTCATCGGCGCGATAGTTTCCAAAGAAAAACATTACATCAAGGTTGTTGATCCTTGGGCGACTGAGAAGGAAGCCTTTGAAGTACTCTTCAAAGTCAACTCTAAAGTCAAAATCAAAGCTCTCATTCCAGACGAGATAGGTAAGAACAAACGCTTCCAAAAGACTTGGAAGACGGTAGAAGAAAAAACGGCAGGTAACATCAGTCTCCTATCGTGTGACCTTAACAACCTAAACAATAGAGTCGTTATCACAAGGAAGAATGCATGGCGTGCTGAAAAGAAAGAGTGGCACACTCTTGTCCAAGTCAGAGACCGTAAGGAAAAGGAGGCCTTAGAAAAGGCTTTTGACGAAAAATGGGCTAAAGCGCACCCGATTTAATGCTTCTTTACTCGGTATCTGGTTAGCAAATGTATTCAAAGATCAGACCTCTCTTTTTTTCAAATTACTTGGCTAATTTTGTCTGAGGCATCCCCCTCCCCCTCAAATACCTTCTCCATTTAAATATGCTCCATTTTTGCCTTTTTCTTGGAGCGGTGGGGGTTCATTTGACCAAAGAAAAGAAAGTCAAAGTTGAAGTTGATGAAGAAACTTACAAACTGATTAAGGGCGAAAAGACATGGCGCGATCAGTTATGGAAAAGGCAAATACAGGGTGCGTCGAGTCAAAAAGGGATGGAGGGCCTACAAAAAGAAACGCTAAGCCTCTTCCTTGATTTTTTCGAGAACTTCTCTAGCCTTCTCTATGGCTCTTTTGGGTTCTTGGCGATCATCGTATCTGACCAACGAGGCCAAGTAACGTAGCCACCGTTCCAACTCCTCGAGATCTTCCTCGACAGCCAAGACCTTGTTCCAACCTTTTTATGAATTATACACTCATCCCATTGGGTCGTGAGTGGTGTATTTTTGTGTAAAAACACGCTTATAAACACACCTTTTTATACATCAACGCATAAATTCTCTTGAACCAAAAACACAAACTAAATGTATTTAAAGATCATAGCAATATTAAACCAGCGATTTGTCTAACCGCAGGGAAGAACCATGCCCATTAACGATAGGATAACAGAGGTAAAAAGCATTGAACCAACTGAGTTCAAAGAATTCGGCCTATCCAAGAAAAAACTCCTACAGATGCTTGAGACTCTCGTTAGAATACGACGCTTCGAGGAAAAGGTGGAGGAGCTGCATATCGTTCGAGGATTGCTCATCGGAGCAGCCCACCTCTACCTCGGTGAGGAAGCGATAGCAACAGGTGTGATTTCCGATTTAAAAACTGAGGATGTGATACTGAGCACTCACAGAGGACATGGCCACGCGATTGCAAAAGGCATCCCCACTGATCTAATTATGGCAGAGCTTTTTGGTAAGGTTACCGGAGTGTGCAAAGGGCTCGGTGGCTCAATGCATGTAGGTATCTATATGAAAAAAGGCGGACTATACGCGTCAGCAATTGTCGGTAGCCAAATTCCAATAGCAGTGGGAGCAGGACTTGCCATAAAGTACAAGAAACAGGATAACGTTGCGGTTTGTTTCTTCGGTGACGGGGCCGTAAACACGGGAGCTTTTCACGAGGCCCTTAACATGGCGTCCGTCTTGAAGGTGCCTGTGGTTTTCGTCTGCGAGAATAACCAATACGCCATATCTATGAAGTCCAGTAGGAGTGTTGGTGCTAGAAGTATTGCTGAGAGGGCGGCCTTCGCTTACGATATACCTACTTTTGTAGCTGACGGCAACGACGTACTGGCCGTGTACAAGGCGACCTTGAAAGCTGTTGAAAACGCTCGAGAGAAGAAGGAACCAGCATTCATAGAATGCAGAACATACAGGATGAAGGGACACAGCGTTCATGACATACTCAAGTACAGATCCCCTGAAGAGGTGGAGGCATGGAAGAAGAGAGACCCAATAGTCATATTTCGCAGTAAACTTCTAAATGCGGGTATAGCCGCTGAGAGCGAGATTGAGGCTATAGAGAAAGAGATCGACGGAGAGATCGAGCACGCGGTTGATTTTGCCGTGAATAGCCCAATTTTGCCCTTTGAGGAGCTTGAGAAGTATGTCTACGCTGGAGGAGGAAAAACATGAGGGAGCTAACTTACGCTGAGGCGCTAAGAGAGGCGCTAAGAGAAGAGATGCTTAAAGATCCCGCAGTCTTCCTCATCGGTGAGGACATCGGACTGTACGGTGGAATCAACAAAGTCACTTTCGGGCTTCTCGAAGAATTTGGTCCAGAAAGGGTAATAGATACGCCAATTTCAGAGACGGCGATCGCTGGGGTGGGCATAGGGGCGGCGCTTATGGGGCTAAGACCCGTTGCCGAAATAATGTATGCGGACTTTTTGCCATTGTGTTCAGAGCAGATTCTAAATCATATGGCAAAGGCGCACTTTATGAGCGGAGGGCAATTGAGGCTTCCTCTCACAATTAGGACCCAGTACAGTCTGGGTAGGGCCTACGGCCCCCAGCATTCTCAGTTTATCCCATCATGGTTCATGAATATACCTGGAATTTTTCTCGCTTTGCCTTCGACGCCTTATGATGCGAAGGGGCTGCTCAAATCAGCGATAAGGGCAGAAGATCCAACCCTTTTTATTGAATGCCGTGACCTCTATTTCAAGCTTAAAGGCCCTGTTCCAGAAGAAGAGTACACAATCCCCTTTGGTAAGGCAGACATCAAAAAAGCCGGAACAGATGTAACTGTGATCGCGATCTCACGAATTGTACACGAGGCTCTGGCAGCAGCAGACGAGCTGGAGAAAAAGAAGATAAGCGTAGAAGTCGTTGATCTTAGAACTTTAAAACCTTTGGACGAGAAGACTATAATTGACTCTGTCAAAAAAACAGGCCGTGTTGTACTGGCCTCAGACGACACAAAGACCGGAGGAGTATGCGCAGAGATACTGTCTGTGATAAATGAAGGGGGGTTCAGCCATTTAGATGCGCCTATAAAGAGGGTGGCGGCGCCCGATATGTCTGTCCCTTCCTCCCGTGAGCTTGAGAAGTTGTATATACCAGATAAAGACGACATCGTAAAGGCGATAACAGATATCCTATGAGAGGAGAACCGAGCTTGCAAAAGATATATGTCCCAAGAATCGATCCCGCCATAGAGACTGCACGAGTCGTATGGATCAAAAATGAGGGCGAACGGGTGGAGAAGGGGGAGCCTGTACTGACTGTTGAAGGTGAAAAGACGACTTTCGATGTAGAATCACCAATTGAAGGCGTGCTGCACAAAATACTCTATCCAAGTGGCTCAGAAGTGCCTGTAGGTGAAGTTATAGGAATAATAAGAGAGCCGGGTGAGGTCGTTGAAGAAGAAAAGGGAGTCAATAAGCCTAGATAAGCCTATAGAGAAGCCGAAAATAGCCAGGGTTTTACAATTAACTGGAATAAGGAAGACTGTTGCTGAGCGCCTTTCGTACAGCCATAGAACAATCCCCTCTGCAACACTAATGCTTGAAGTAAACATGGAGAGGTTGTTAGCGTTCAGAGATGAACTCAGTAAAAAAACCGGTCAAAAAGTGTCATTTACGGCTTTCTTGGGAAAAGCGGTGGCTAAAGCCCTGGGAAATAATCTGATCTTAAACTCTTCTGTTGAGGACGACAAGGTGAATGTTTACGAAGACATAAACATATCGATTGCAATCGATACCCCTAATGGACTCGTGGCACCAGCTATCTTCAACGTTGACAAGAAAAGCATTTCGAAAATCTCGGATGAAATCGAAAGGTTGGTTGAGAATGCCAATAGACGCGAACTCGCAATATCCGAACTAGTAGGAGGGACATTCACTATCACGAACTTAGGTGCCTTTGGAATTGAAGCTTTCATACCGCTGGTAAACCCACCCCAAACCGCGATTATTGGAGTAGGTAAGACTTGCATGAAACCCGTTGTAGCGGGTGATAAAATTGTAGTTAAGCCGCTGGTCACAATATCACTAGTGTTTGATCACAGGGTTGTTGATGGAGCACTAGCCGCTACGTTCCTGCAGGAAGTCAAACGCTTTTTGGAAAATCCGCATTTACTGGAAGAATAACGTGTCAATGAATTTTTCGATCGCGCTCACCGTGAGTTTGGTTATTTCTCTACACTTGCTGGCTGAAATACATCTCTACCCAGATGAGATTAGAGTCACTGTCCTCAAGACGCCCTTTGTTCTCCGTATTTCTGTAACAGATTTGTTTATTGACCTGAGTTCCTTTCCTTCTACTATGCAGACTACATCGAATTCACCATACACCTCCCTAGCTTCAGACACACCCTCAATCTTTGACAATTCCCCAACGACATCATGCTCCCTCCCAACCTCAGTTACAGCCATAACGTATGCAACGACTAGGGACCTCATTTTACCACCTTCCTCTGAAGCTGACAGAATATCTAAGCTGATTTAGTAATCCTTTTTATCTCCAAAAAATATCCAGTTAACTCTTTCCTAGCAATCATCAAGAATAGTAAAATCGGTCTACTGCAGTATCTACTTTGAATACTGTTCGCTAATGGACGCAGCGATCTCGCTACACTTTTTACCCTTTACTAGTTCCACAAACTCCTTCTTTTGGATGAGTAAAGTCAATTTTGATAAAAACCTGACATACCCCTCTGGATCGTTTATTACTGGCATTAAAATTATTCCTACGTCCACATCTTTGTCAGGCGCATCCATCCTTTTGAACTTTACCGTCCTCTTCGGAGCTGCGATCACTAGAGCTTCTTTCTTAACATGCTCAATATCAGCATGGGGGAGGGCAACGTTTACAGCTGTCGGGATTTCAAGGCCAGTAGGATATTTTTTCTCCCGTTCGATCACGGCGCTTGTGAAAGTCTCCTTAACGTAACCGTTGTCATACAGATAATTGCCCATTTCCTCAAGGATTTCTGTCTGGTCTTCTGATCTAACATTTAATATTTTTATATCGATAGTTTGTTGCAAGCTCAGGGGACCTTCCCCTTCTCTTTTAACGCGACCACTATCTTATCCATCAAGGCGTCTACCCCGACGCCCATCATGAGGGGAACTCCGCTGAAGACAGGGCATTCGATGTCCTTCTCTGCGAAGCTGCCAGCGGTCACTATTGCGACGTCCGGCTTTAGTCTTCTCACGTTTTCATACAATTCAGCTACCCTGCAGATTCTGAGGTCGTAGTCCTTGATCCCCCTCTGTCTCAACGCGTCCTCTAACCTGCTCTTGCACAACATCGCCGACATTGCGGCTGAACCGCAAGCTAGATAGATAAAGGGCTTAGCCATACATCCACCTCCGACAGGAGTTTGTTGTGGAAAAACTTATATGATTGGCTCATATATATTTTTGTGCAGTAGTAGTGCATCAGCACTACTAGACTGAAAAGAGGAAATAAGGGGAGATAAGGAAATTGCAATTAGAATCGATATACGCTATAGTGACGTACATTCTCGGACTCGGGCCAGTAATTATGATGCCTATAGTTCTCTTTATATTAGCAATGGTTTTCCGACAACCCGTGGGGAAGAGCCTTAGGTCAGCCGTGATAGTGGGTGTTGCGTTCATCGGAATAAATGCTGTGCTGGGTGTTGTATTCGGCGTTTTGGGACCCGCCGTAGGAACATTCGTTTCGAGAACAGGGGTAACATTAAAGGGATTGGACGTGGGTTGGCCCCTAACATCAGCAATCACTTGGGCTGTTCCAACAGCTGCCCTCATCCTTCCGATCGGATTTGTAGTCAACGTTGTACTGCTGGTCGCCGGCTTGACCAAAACATTTGACGCTGATATATGGAACTACTGGCACTGGGCCTTCACAGCTGTCATGGTTGAGATGGCTACGGGAAGTATGTGGATAGGATTAATTGCAGGCATAATAGCTGAAGTTGGTATCCTGTTCCTTGGTGACTGGACGGCTCCATTGTCACACACGTACTTCAAAGTGCCAGGTTGTTCGCAACCTCACACAGAGACGGTGAACTGGGCCCCTGTAGCCATGGCCTTAGAGAAGATTTTCAGAAAGATACCAGGGTTAAGTAAGAGCAGGGCAAGCCCTGACGTAATCAGGGAGAAGGTTGGCTTCCTAGGCGAGCCAGTGATGATAGGCGTCTATGTCGGATTATTCCTAGGCATATTAGCTTGGTTGCCTCCAGTAGATATAGTCTTATTAGCCATGCACATGGGTGCACTGTTGCTCTTGGAAGGCAGAATGATAGGCATCCTGATGGAGGGCCTTATGCCGCTAGCGGACGGCATTAGAGACTACTTCGCTAAAAGCAAGCGCTTCAAGGGCAGAGAGTTGTTCATAGGGATAGACGCAGGCCCAATAGGCTTATCTGACCCATCGTCTATAGCCGTGGGTCTGATACTGATACCCTTATACATCGGCTTAGCACTCGTTCCAGGAAACCTAATACTTCCAGCTGGAGACCTATCGATCGTTCCGATATTCGGCATGTGGAGTTGCGCAGCTGCTGGGGGAGACATACTCAGAGGCGTTCTAGGCGGAGCTGTATCAGCAGTATTGGTAATGTACATCACTAACGCATTTGCGGCTCCACTGACGGCCGCTGCTGCTGTTGCAGGATTTGCAATACCAGCGGGTATTATATGGGTTTCAAGCCTCGACGCTGGAGGACACATATTTCCATGGATAGTGATGACGATATTCATGTCCGCCGGAACCGGAGATATGACGAGCCTAATGATCGCGGTAGTTGCTGGAGTACTTTATGTTGGATGCTACTTCTTCGCCAAAGAGATGCCCGAGAAGGTAGCGAAGGAGCTTCGCTAGTAGCGAGTAAATCCCCAATCTTTTTTGTGGACGACCAGCATGGGCCGCATACTCGAAGTTATATTCAAATCCAAACTGTCTGACAAGAGAATCTACAGTCTCTGCAAAGACTACTTCCTCAGACAGAACTGTAAACTTATTGAGGAAAAGCCATACGCCCTACTCACATTCAGAGGTGGAAGCCACTTTTGGACCTACGCGCTAGCGACGATCAGATGGGAAAAAGCACTGAAAACCTTCACGATCAGTATAGGCTCTAACACAAGAGAGAGAACGGTGAAGATAAAATATGAGGTATCTTGGATGGTTAGCATACGTTCAAAAGACGCGGCAGCAGGGAGGGAGCTGTACAATTTGTCGAAGTTGCTAAAAGCCAAAATCACTAGAATCTATCACTAGTGCACCGCCAGACGAGCTTAAAAGACAGATATTTGATTGCTAAAAATCTTTGGCCAAATTTTCCCAGCAATGATTCCGAAACTAATGATTTTAGAAAAAAGAGTGACTCTATGGTATGATCGCGATTTTTAGAGCTTCCTTCGATGTCATCAGTAGGTTAAATGCCTCTTTCACATCGTCAAGGGGTATTCTATGAGTGACTATGGGTCTAAGGTCAACCGTCCTTGACTTTATCAGCTCCCAAGCCCTATGGACGTAGTAAGGAGTCGTGTGGAAGGTCCCAAAAACCGTGATCATGTCGTAGTGGACTCGGCCAGTTGGAACAGTAAAAGTTGTCTCTGGAGCACACCCACCATACTGATTAATGATTGCACCCTTCGCAGCCATCCTTACGGCTTGTTCCCAAGCGGCTGGTGTACCCGCAGCCGTGATCACGACATCTGCCCCATATCCACCCGTCAACTCTTTTACTTTTTCCTCCGCGTTTTCCTTATGTTCGTTGATCAGCTCGTCTGCACCAAACTTCTTCGCTATGTTAAGCCTAAAGTCATGGTGACCGCACACAATCACTTTGCCAGCACCATATAATTTGGCTAGTTTCACGAAATAAAGCCCCTGAGCTCCGTCTCCAATGATCGCCACGTTGTCACCAAGCTTTATGTTCGAGGCGGCAGCCCCATAAACGGCGCATGAGAAGGGTTCAAGCTGCGCGGCCTCCTCAAAAGTTATGTTGTCTGGAATTTCGAACATGTTGACTTCTACTATCTTGCTAGGGATCAAGAGGTAGTCTTGATATGCTCCCCTTACGTAAAAAAAGTCTTCGCAGAGCGAGTATAAGCCTTTCAAGCACATTCTGCATGTGAAGCATGGAGCGCTATTGTGAGCAACAACCCTCTGCCCAACTTGGAACCTCGTAACGCCTTCGCCAACCTCTTCAACAACTCCTGAAACCTCGCCGTGGCCTAGAAGCCTAGGAAACGTGTCTCCAGGCCTACCCCTGACAATGCTCTTGACGTCCGTTCCGCAAGTAGTAGCCACCTTGACTTTAATCAACACATCTCCGTGGCCCGGCTCTGGCCTATCAACAGTCTCTAAACGGATATCATTAAAACCATATATCATGGTAGCCTTCATCTTCATGCTCAAAACCTCCCCTTGAAAAGACCAAGAGGAAACTTAACTCCTATACCTTAAAAATATTTTACTCCAAGCATCATTGCTTCAAAGCAAATGCGCAGATTTCCGGCACCAGCAGGCGCGGTGCCAGAAAATAAAGACAATAAAAGAAAATCTTTATGTAGATTACCTTCAAACGTAATAGCATAATTCATAACGGTTTTGGAAATGACTGTGTATACCGATTTCATCACAAAAGAGACCGTTACGGGGAAGCCCGAGTTCTTTGACATCACCGAAGAAGCCCAGTCCGTAGTCTCAAAGTCCAAGATTAAGAACGGGTTGGCCACGGTTTTCACGCCGAGCGCGACATCCGCAATCATATTGAACGAGAATGACAAGTTTCTTTATTTAGACCTGCTTGACGTTCTTGAAAAGATTATTCCTAAGGCTGTCAGGTTGGGTCAGTATCGCCACCCAGACCCGCATCACATCGATAATTTTCTGAACGCCCACTCTCACCTACGTTGTAGCATAATGGGCCAATCGCAGATCGTTCCGATTATTGACGGAAAACTTCACCTAGGAACATATCAGAGGATCATCTTCCTCGAACTGGAAGACATACGAAAAAGGGAACGTAAAATCTGCGTGCAAGTAATAGGGGAATAGAAGAAAAAGCGAATTCTAGGCCCTATCGATCGATGCCCGAACATGAGTGCGATAAAATTTAATATATCAATGCCTCATAATTGTTGAGCTATTCATAAGATAGCGTTAGGGTGAGTGCATCTTCTATGAGGTCTCTACCTATCATTGGAGCCCTAGAAAAGAAAGAACAGGAAATCTATGATGTTCAAATCAACCCTCTGCTGCCATCTAAAATAATGGATTTCCATGCCCATGCAGGTCTACGTGAGAATTTCCGTGTAGTAAGTGAACAGAGAAAGATGGAAAACATTGGAGTAGGTATTGCGCATTACTTACCTATTGAAGATCTTTTCCTAATTTATGAGAAAATATTTAAGGGAAAAATTGTTGAGCCTGTCGTCTGCCCGTTCCCGTTTAGGGAGTGCAAAGCTGCAGAGGCAAATGAATACATTAGTAAAACGATGGGGAAGCACAAGAATGTTGAAGGTTTCTTTCTTGCAGACCCCGAATCGACCGAGGAGGAGATGAGGAACTTACTACTAAAGGGTGGATTCAAAGGATTAAAGCCCTACCCAGACCGGGTGGCTGGAAAAGCTTGGAATGATATAAATGTTTACGACTGCATTACGCCTGCTATGTTGAAAATAGCAGAGGAGTACAAGCTGCCGATTTTTTTACATGTCCCCAAGGACACGAGGCTTGCTTCTCCAGAAACTATTAGGGAGATAAGAGAAGTTTCAACGAAGTTTCCAGACGTTACAGTTGTATTGGCCCACATCGGAAGACTTCATTGCCCCCCCTTGATAGAGACTGGGATTAGTGGTGTAGCTGACTTGCAGAATATTTTCTTCGAAACTTCATTGGCAACTAATCCCGATGCCTTTAAGCTCGTTTTGGAGACAGCCGGCCCTGAAAGGTTGATCTTTGGAACGGACTTGCCAGCCAGTCTCGTCAGAGGCAAGATAATTTGTGCAGGCGAAAAGCGAATATGGGCGGTGAGAGAAAAATACCCTTGGGTCAAAGATGAGGACAGAAAGCTGTATGAGAAGGAGCTTGGAAATCTTATACCCATGGTATATGAAAGCATACT
>Ga0129298_10000843_pt1 | contig 12653 bp, 10 predicted proteins | sample I19B2metaG_FD_94707 | JGI IMG/M metagenome (GOLD analysis project Ga0129298, IMG submission 94707) | Lake sediment bacterial and archeal communities from Gulf of Boni, Indonesia to study Microbial Dark Matter (Phase II) - ​I19B2 metaG | ecosystem: Environmental > Aquatic > Freshwater > Lake >... | reverse complement strand
TAGCAAGGTTCCTCGCACATGGTTTCGGTATAATTTACCCTTGGTGTGGTTGAATTAACCACAGTATATAATTTGTTGTTTATAAAATAAGTTGCAGTTATAGTGTACATCCGGTTTAATGATACTCTTTTTTCATATCTGGTATGATAAATTGATGCGGAATCCATTACTACATTATCTTCTAACCTCCCTTCATATAGTTTTATCAGTACCCCGGATACTCCTGGATTGTCCAGATCTGCCATGATAGTGGTTTGATCCGGGTCATAATCGAGACAATCCTCACAGTTGGTATTAAACTTGCTGTCTTCGCATGAGAAGATAAGTACAAGGCTTAAAAGGAATATATAATCTTTAATTTTCATCAGGTTTTAGATCCACTTTATTTTTTTAGGTTTTATACGCATATTGTCCAAAAAGAAATTATACGATAAGCCTGCTTTGAACCAAATTGGTCCGATTTTGTAATAATCGGGATAGTTTATGTATTCTGCGTTTATAAAAATTGCAAGCGGATCTTTAATCCACTTAACTCCTATGCCGGGTATTATTTTTAAGCTATTGTCAGGTTTTATCATTGTTCCCCTGAAACTGTTTCCAAATGTATAACCACCTGAAAGAGATGTTGTAAATACCGTATTTACCCTGTCAGGTCTGTTAGTCAGGTTAAAATCCTTGAATAATCCTGCATAAATCATTGCTCCCTTATCATAGTACTGGTAAAAATTGTCTTCTGATACTTCTTTTATTATTCGTGTAGGCCACAACTTCATATCGGTTCCGATAATAAATCCTCCATTATACCCCGGCTCTCTGAATGCTACATTTAAACCTGAATAATAGTCGTGAAAAGAAAATCTGGAATATGCTGAAATTGATATCTGGTCAATATAGTGGCTTTTTTCCCCTTTAATATTATAGCTTATGAGTATCTCTTCAATATCTTTTCTCTGGTATTTTGCAGCTACTTTATACGGATCCAGTCCGGGTATTTCAGGATCGTACCATTTTGTACTTTTCTTAAGCAGGTAATTCACAGCATCTTTATGGTCATAGGCAATTGCCAGATTCAAAGCATTATAATCGTTATTGTTCCTGGCAAAAATATCAACGCCGAACTTATACAGAATTTCCATTATCAGTGTGTCTCCGCAGGTTGCTGCAAGGAGAAATGGTGTATCACCGTCATTATCCCTTGCTTCCAGATTTGCATTGTTCTGGATCAGCAGATCAGTTATTTCAGGGTATCCTGCCCAGATTGCCGTATGAAGTGCCGTAAAACCATCGTCACATTGGGTATCAACGGTTGCATCATAATACAGGAGCAGATCTACCATGCCCGGGTAACCGTATAATGCAGCATAATGAAGAGGAGAGGCTCCATAGTTGTCAGCGAAATCTATATCAGCACCAGCCCTTATGAGATCTTCTGCAATTGTGTCATAGTTGTTCTTTACAGCAACCATAAGTGCTGTTTCCCAGTTAGTTGTGAATTCATCCAGTTTGGGGTGGTATTTCAGCAATTTTTTTACTGCACTTGTTTGTCTGTTGGAGACTGCAAAAATGAGCGGTGTAACTCCTTCTTCAGTGTAGGAGTTAATGTTTGCACCCTTTTTAATCAGTCTTTCAATCTCCGGTACAAGACCTTTTGAAGATGCTATCATGAGATTGTATTCCTTGCCCCCTGCAAACCACTCCGGAATATATCCGGAAGTGTCAGAAGCTTCTATCCTGTTTGCTGTTGTTGTATTGGAAGCCTGTGAATATCCAATAAAAGGAATATTAACCAGTATTAAATAAACACTGGTTTTTAAAAAAGATATTCCTTTATAAGACATATCCGCAAAGTTAATTTTTTGTTCATTTTTTTCCACATTTTTCTCATTTCCTGAAGAAATAATTATTGCCCCGTATGAACACCCTGTATGCAAAATTTGTTTTGAGTTATGCAAACAAATGAAATAGTTATTATTTTTGTCTTCAAATTTATATGGTGGTTTTGTCAAGGACTAAGAAAATACTGATCATTACATTTCTGGCTTCACTTGTTAGCTTCAATCCCGGTGCAATGGAAACCAGTGTCGTTATTGAAAATAAACTTGTACCTGAAAATGTAAGACTTACCAATTCGAGTTCCTCAGGAAATCAGTTTGCACCTGTTGAGAAAACTGTTAACTCTTTTCTCAGGAACTGGTCAATAGCGGGGGCTTCCGTTGCGATAGCAAGGGATGGAAAGCTGATATATTCGCGCGGATTCGGATATGCCGATACCGCTTCAGGTACAGAAACACAGCCATATCATAAGTTCAGGGTTGCCAGTATCTCAAAACTTATTACCGCTGTGGCAATCATGAAACTAAGGGAAGAAGGACATTTGTCTCTAAACGATAAGGTATTTGGACCTGATGGAATACTTAATGATCCTTATTTCAGTGAACCAAGAGATAAAAGGGTATACGGTATAACAGTAGGGCATCTGCTCAGTCATGAAGGTGGATGGTCTCAACGTCATGGTGATCAGATGTTTATGCCCGTAATGGTTGCTGAAAAGATGGGAGTAACTCCGCCTGCTGATACCAGGACAATTGTGAGATTTGCACTTAATAAGAGACTTCATTTCACGCCTGGTTCCGGACGCGCATATTCTAATCTTGGTTATAGTATTCTCGGTTTGGTGATAGAAAAGATAAGCGGACAAGACTATGAGGAATATTGTAAAAAATCTGTTCTTGAGCCGCTTGGAATTTATGATATGTCTATTGCAGGAAATCTGCCTGAAGAAAAGATTCCATTTGAGGTTACCTATTATGAGCCTTCAGATGTAGTGCTTAAGCCTTCAATTTACGGAACAGGAGAGATGATGCCTCCAAGTTATGGAGGAAATGATATCCGTGCTCTGGGAGGCGCTGGAGCGTGGATTGCAACTGCTCCCGATCTTATGCGTCTTCTTCTCGCTATTGACGGTTTTCTTTCGAAGCCGGATATCCTCAACAGTGAAAGTATTCATATCATGACCGACAACGATAACGGATATGCCCCTGTTGGATGGAAAACAACAATTTACAATGGAACCTGGTGGCGCACCGGATCCTTTCCGGGAAGTGCAGGAATGATGAAAAGGCAGTCTGACGGAATCTGCTGGGTGGTACTATTTAACTCCAGCGCATGGAATGGCCCGGAGATATATTCCTATATGAACAATATGATGCACAGGGTAATATCACAGATAAAGGAATGGCCTGAATATGACCTTTTTACTTACTCATTACCTGTACCTCTTAACGTAACATCTTACGAATCTTTCGACTGGTAAAAATGTGCTTTACAGTAAATGTAAACCTGATACGTGAGGAACTCGAGAACCGGTACAATGCTGATTTGATTGACTATGACAAGTACCGCCCGAGCTATTATTACCACGCTTTTGCTTTACCGGAATTACCTGCTCTGTGTTCAGGTTATCGCGGGCAGATAAGACTGCTTAAATGGGGACTGATTCCATACTGGACAAGAAGTATTGACGAAGCAAAGGAAATCAGGCTGAAAACATTCAATGCAAAGTCGGAAAGCATAGATACAAAACCTTCCTTCTCCTCAGCTTTTAAATCGAAAAGATGCATAATACCTGTGAAGGGATTTTTCGAATGGCAGCATGCAGGAAAGGAAAAAATCCCATGGTATATCTGCAGGGCTGATAATGAGATTATGTCACTTGCAGGGATTTATGATGAGTGGACTGAAAGCAATACCGGAGAGCAATTTACCACCTTTTCAATAGTAACCACAGATGCCAACATTCTTATGTCGGAGATTCATAATTCAAAAAAAAGAATGCCGGTCCTGCTTGAAAAGGAGTCAGAGTTATTATGGCTTAATACTGCCCTGGAGCTTAATGATGCAAAAAGACTATTGAAACCTGCATCGGAGGAAATTCTGAAAGCACATACAATCAGTCCGCTGATAAACAGCCGTACTGCCGACAGAAATACCGCTGAAGTGATAAAACCCTATAACTATAATCAGCAACAGCTTCTTTTTTAATGGGTAGGAATCAGAATTCGATTATAGAATCATATGACTCTATTAATGAATCAGTTTAATTTACTTTAAGAACTGATTAATGATCGGAGCTGCCTCTTTCAGATCAGATTCATCTATGTAAAGGTCAATTACAGAAGGAACATTTCCCATATAAGCCAGTGATGAGTCATTTTTGATAAGTGATTCAATTCCGGCATCCGAAAGTTGGGATTTCAGTAGGTTCGTGGTTTCTATCGGACCAACAAATACTTTTAATAACCTGGTTGAATTCTTCACTGCTTAAGCTTATTTTTCGGAATTAGGGTTAGTTCTGAGATTTTTATTTCTGTTCAGTATTATTTTCCTTTTTCTTACCGGTGAGCAGTGTGATAAGGAAAATGATCAGTCCGGTAATAACCGCTCCGATAACCAGTTCTGCAAAATACTGATACCTGATTATTGCAAATATCAGTGTGGCCAGTAATACAATTGTTGAGATTATCAGTACCTTTTTCATAACAGGATTCTTATAGCGGATATATCTTATTCCGGCATATACGATAAAAACTGCAAGTCCAAGAACCAGAAAAAGACCTGCTCCAGGTATACTTAAAAGCTTTAAAATAATGCCTGTCAGAAAGATCACCACAGATATGAGTAAAAGACTTAAGTTTTTCATAATTAACATATTAATGAGAAATCGCAAATAGAATAATTGTTTCAGATTGTAAGCGTTAAGTTAGTATTTTTTCTATGAATTATCCTAACCAAATCCTATCTCTCCCATTCTCCCGGTCTCCCATTCTCCCATTCTCCCTTTCTCCCATTCTCCCTTTCTCCCATTCTCCCTTTCTCCCTTTCTCCCTTTCTCCTCCTCTCCCCATCACCCAGTCATTCCTGTCGCCTGTCGCCTTTTTTATTGTGCAACAAAGTGGTAAGATAGTGTTCCAACCTGCACCTTCGGTGCATTTACACTGGAATTAAATCTTGAAATGAATGCTGCCTTTACAGCTGCCTCTATAAGGCATGGATCTGATGTTGTGCTTTCACCGGCAATTAGGAGTGTTTTTTCCACAATCCCTTTTTGATTTACCTCAATTCTCAGAACTACTTTTCCCGAACTCTCGCATTTATATATAGGTATGGGCAGATAGGTATGATTTCTGCCTTCAAGCTCATAATAAATTCGAGTCGGACCCTTATAGTTGGCAGCCATCTCCTGCGATTCAGTCGGCTTGTTCTCTTCTGCCTTCACTTTTGACTCCTCATTGAAGGCAAGATTTTCGTCAGGTTTTTCCGCCTGTTTCTTCTGTTCATCAATGTAGTTATTCTCACTCAGCTTGCCGCTTTTAATAAGTTCCTCCTTTACCATGTCAATATATTCGTCGCGGTTTACCTTAGGATTAGCTTTGCTGGCAAGATTCCTGGCAATATTGAGCATCTCCTCGTCACCTTTCAGGATAGTTTCAATTGTTGTGACCGGAATTTCTTTCAATTGTTCATCATCCTTGTATTCATCCTCTGCAATGAATTCGATCTCAAACATATCTCTCGACTGAATCTTCAGAGATCTTATCTGAAATGACATAATTATAATAGCAACAATAAGGTGAAATATTACTGTTCCGAGAAATCCAACCAGTTTGCCTTCGTAGTTCTTCATGCCATGCCAAAATTATAAATTATTACATTTGCCTGACTTATCTGCCGCTATTAATTAAGTACTTCTTCTGGCAGAAGTATTTTAAAAAGGTGGTAAGATTTTGAATATGTGTTTGTACCCTCCCCTTATTTGTTTAAGGGGAGGGGCAGGGAGGGGTTAAGTAGACAGATCTAAAAGTATTTTTTAAAAAATATTTTTTCAGATAGTTCATAAAAACAATAGCATGAAAAAAGAACTTGTACTTGAAATAATACAGGGGAGGTGGAGTCCATATTCCTTTTCTCAGCATCCTGTCAGGGAATTCAAAATAAAGGCAATGTTTGAAGCAGCAGGACATGCTCCTTCCTGTTTTAATGAACAGCCGTGGATGTTTGTTTATACAACCTGTGAGGATAAACCTGTCTTTAAAGATTACCTTGGTTTATTAGTAGAATCAAATCAGATCTGGGCACAAAATGCCTGGGCTCTGATCATCGCTCTGGCAAGGACAAAATTCACACATAACGGTAAACCAAACAGGTTTGCACTTTACGATACAGGAATGGCCGTTGCAAATTTATCGCTTCAGGCAATGGCCTTTGATATTTATATTCACCAGATGGGTGGATTTTCAGTTGAGAAAGTCCGGGAATATTTCAGGCTTCCTGACGATATTGAACCGGTCTCAGTAATGGCAGCAGGTTTTCTTGGTGATGGCAATGAATTACCCCCGGATATCCTTAAGAAGGATGAATTCCGTCGACCACGTAAAGGGGTAAATGAGTATACATTCAAAGACAAAATCTATAATCCTGCTTTTTAATATTGCCAACTGCCAACTGCCTACTCCTTCTTTACCTTCTTCTTCACCTTTTTCGGTTCGGTAGGTTTTTCGAATTTCTGGTTTTTGAAGAGTCCGTTCTTTACTCCCTGAAGAAACTTAGACCAGGCCCAGGGATTAAGAAGATTGTTAACCGGGAACTGGTTCTTGGTGGCATGAGCATTAAAATCCTGCTGTACAACATAATGGTAACCTGCCTCCGGTGAAATTTTCAGGCCTAAATCGTTCTGGAGTGCAACATAAATCGATGCCAGATTATCATTCATGTTTTCTATTATCGGATCAAGTGGTTTATCCTGTGTTATGTCCCTGATAAACTCACTATAGGTTCTCCATGGAAGTATATTTACCCCTTCAATTCTGACAGTGTCAAATTCGAGCCTGATGTCTACATTGGCATACCTTCCCCCGTAATCCTTAGGAATAATGGTATGGTAGCGTTTATAGCCAAGAGCCCTGAAGAAAATTGTATCACCCGGAGTACTTGTTATGGAATAAATACCATGTCCTTCACTTACTGTACCCTTTTTTAGCTTTTTAGATATAATTGCTGCTCCAGAAACAAGCCTGTTGGCTTCATCGGATATAATTCCACTCACCTGAATATAATCCTGCCCGTTCAGGGCACCAATAGTCAGTACCAGCAGGATTATTGTATATAAAGCTTTATTCAATCAGACCGGATGTTTTTCTCGTCTACTGCATTTTACGAATGCAAAATAAACATTATTGTGTGTAACGATAAAACATTTAACTATATTTTAACAGCAGGAGTAGAATCGGTAAAACTTGTTAAATGACAATTTTATTGAGGATAATATGTACCAATTAGTTAACTTTAGAAAGTAGTTTAGAATACTTTTATGATCAAAAAAATAATAACAGCAAGCCTTATCCTGTTTTTTTATCCGACTATTATAATTTTAGCGCAGCAGGATGATTATGTAAGACTATCCGAAGGATTTAAAAATCCTCCCCCCTCTGCAAGACCAAAAGCATACTGGTGGTGTCTAAATGGTAATATTGACACTGTATCGGCAAAGCAGGAATTTCTGGATATGAAGAATGCCGGAATAAGCGGATTCGACATTTTCGAGATTGGGGTCCCTGGATCCGATACTATGATTCCGGGAGGTCCGGCATTTCTAAGTGATGAATCTCTTAAAATTCTTAAAACCGTTATTGATGAAGCAGGCAAACTTGGACTTACTGTAGGTTTGAATCTTGCAAGCAGCTGGAATGCCGGTGGGAGCTGGGTAAAACCGGAACATGCAGGAAAATCACTCTATTTTTCAAAGGTAAGTCTGAAAGGCTTGCAGGGCAGGATAGAGACAAAGCTTCCATTTCCTGATGTTAAGTTCCCGAAAGCTTCACTGATCGGAGGAACAGGTAAGCCTTTGGTTCCGTTCAGAGACAATGGAAGGCCTTCGTATTACGAGGAAGTAGCTATTCTGGCTGTTCCGGCAGGTACGGTAAATGGTACTCTTGATTCCTCTTCTGTGATAAATATCACACAGTTTTTTGATTTTAATACTGATATCCTGAAATGGGATGTTCCCTCAGGGGAATGGGATATTTTCAGATATATCTGTTCCAACTCCGGACAGGAGCTGGTTATGCCAAGTCCCATGTCAGCCGGACTTACTATTGATCATTTTGATTCAGTGGCTGTTGAGACTCATATTCTCTATGTTATTAACAGGCTCCTGACTGTTTATGGAGATTTCCGTAATACAGCACTGAAAAGCCTCTACCTTGCAAGCTATGAAGCCAGAGGATTTGTATGGACTTCATCTCTTCGTAACGAATTCCGGCGATTAAACGGTTATGATATTACTCCATTCATTCCTTCACTAATCTCTCCTGAATTATTCAAACCTGAAATATCTGAAAAGGTCTTATCCGATTTCAGAAAGACCCTGTCGGAACTGATGATTAATAATCTCTATAAGAAAGCCAGGGAAATATCGAACAGGTACGGTCTCAGGATAAACTGCGAAGCAGGAGGGCCGGGTTATCCATTATACAATGGTCCTGCCGAACCATTAAAAGCCCTCGGAGCACTTGATATACCACGCGGAGAATTCTGGGTAAACCATTCAAGATACTATAAGGATGTTAACGGAACAGACAGCATTGATATTCTGTGTGTTGTAAAAGAGGTGGCTGCTGCATCGCGTATTTATGAAAAAGGAATTGTAGAGGAAGAGTCATTTACCTCATTCCAGCACTGGATGGAAGGTCCCGGAGATATAAAATCATTTGGCGACCGTGCCTTTTGTGAAGGAATGAACAAGGTTGTACTTCATGGTTTCAGCCATAATCCCCGTGGGACAGGTTATCCCGGGTATGTCTATCATGCCGGTACTCATTTTAATAATAAAAGAGTATGGTGGCCAATGGTTAAACCATTCTTTGATTATCTTTCACGTAACTCTTACATTTTCCAGGAGACAAAATTTGTTGCGGATGTGGTTTGGTATTACGGTGACAAGGTACCAAATTCGGCAACTCCAAAAAATACACACTTCAGGGTGGGACCGGGTTATGATTATGAAGTAATTAATACTGATATACTTGTTAATAATCTCAGTGTAAAAAATGGACGGCTTACTCTGCCCGACGGCTCATCTTTCAGTCTTCTCGTAATTGAAAAGGAAAAAGTCAGAAATCCGCTGGTAGAACAAAAACTTAAAAAATTATCAGCCGAAGGAGCTGTAATAACAGGCACCGATCCTGAGGAGCTGCTCAAGTACCTGAATCTGAAGCCTGATTTTGTTTACAGGGATGATAATTCATTTCTTCTTGATTATATACATTATCAGAGAGACAATCTTGATTTCTATTTTATCAGGAATACTACTGATGAATGGATTTCGCGACTATGCGGATTCCGGCAGAATGATAAGGTGCCTGAATTGTGGGATCCTGTTTCGGGGGAAATTGTCCCTGTAAGGATTTATAATGAAGCAGGTAGTCATATCAATATACCTCTTACTCTTCCTCCATACGGTTCAACCTTTGTCTTATTCAGGAAATCCGAGCCTACCCAGCTCTATACTAACATAAGGATAGACACACAGGATCCTCCCTACCTTCAGTACCTTGCTGATGGTGTAACTATTATACCCCCGGGCGCTTACCGTCAGCTAAACCAGCAGGACAGACGAAAAGTAATTGATCGTTCAGTTCTGAGACTCGATGGTCAGTGGAAAATCACTTTTCCATCGGGCAGGGGAGCTTCTTCCTCATATCTTATGGAAAATCTTATTTCACTTTCAGAGGTACCGGAACCCGGAGTAAAATACTTCTCAGGGATTGCAACATATGAAAAACCTTTTTCTTTCCGTTTTGGAAAGGAACCAATGAACGATAAAAAAATCTTCCTCGATCTGGGCGTTATTGAGGAAGTAGCCGAAGTGTGGTTAAATAATAAACTCCTGGGGACTACCTGGACCTTACCTCACAGGTTTGATATTACCGGACTTATTATTCATGGTGAAAACTATCTTACTGTCAAGGTTGCAAATACCTGGAGTAACAGGTTAATAGGGGATGCCATCACCGGCGAAAAACATACAAATACAAACATCACGCGTACGTCCGTACCCGGATACGGGAATGTGACTATTCCCTGGAAAGAAGTACTTCTCAATAAATCGGGACTTATAGGACCTGTTACAATTGAGACAGTTAGCATCATCCGCTGATAAGATGAAAAGATCCGGCCAATATTCCTGGATAATTGTGGTAACTCTGCTTCTTGTTGCCACTTCTCTCAGTTTTCTTGACAGACAAGTGCTTTCTGTTTCAATAATCAAAATTCGTGAAGAAATTCCAATCTCTGATGTGGGTTATGGATTTGTGAATACAGGATTTCTTATAAGTTATGCTCTGATGTTCACCCTGGGAGGTGTACTGACAGACAGATTCGGCAGCCGGCTTGGACTTGCTGTTTCAGTTGGATTCTGGTCATTTGCAACATTATTGCACAGCCTTGCCACATCTGCCCTGCATTTAGGTTTTTTCAGGTTCCTGCTGGGCCTGGGGGAGGGAGGTTGTTTTCCCGGAGCAGTTAAGGCGGTCATTGAAAGGGTTCCCCGGAAACGTCATGCCCTGGCAAACGGTATAGCAATAGGCGGTTCTGCCCTTGGAGCTGTTATTGCTCCGCCATTATGTGCCTGGTTATTGATAGAAATGGACTGGAGATCACTTTTTCTTATTACCGGATTATTTGGTTTTGTATGGCTGGCAGCCTGGCTTTTCTTTACAAGGATCAGAAGCGGATCAGAATCTGTTTCCGGTGATTTTATTGTAAAAGAGAATTCTTATGACATAGTGAAATTCCTTTCATTGCTGAAAAACAGGGAAGCCCTGACATTCATTGGAATAAGGTTTATTCTCGATCCGATTTTCTATTTCTATATGTTCTGGATTCCTAAATATCTTAATGAAAGTCAGTCACTTTCATTGGAGAATATAGGAAATATTCTCTGGATCCCTTTTCTTGCCCTGGGAGTCGGAAACTTTATCGGAGGTTGGTTTTCTGATCTTATTTTCAGAAAAACCTCAAATACAAATCTGGCCAGAAAGTTTGTAATGGGTATAGCTGCAGCCTTAACACTACCCCTTACAGTTGTGGGTTTTATTAATAGCACCATGGTTATTGTTATTTTAATGACCCTTGCATTCTTTGCTCATGGATTATGGATTACAAACTATATCACTTCTATAAGCGATATTTTTGGAAACAGGGTAACTTCCACCGTTGTAGGATTATCCGGCTCTGCTGGTGCGGTTTCTGCTCTTATTCTAAATCCGCTGATAGGCCTGGTGGTGTCACATTATTCCTATAATCCCCTCTGGTGGTATGCAGGATTAATGTATCCTGTTGCATTTCTTATGCTGGTAACCTTGATTCCAAAAATTGAAGGAAAAGTTTTCAATAAGAAATAATATGAGTACCGGTAATTATAGTAAAATTGTTAAATAGTCAGGTATTGTTTATTCTTAACGGGACTGTAGAAAAGTCTTTTAACCGCAAAGTACGCAAAGTAATGCACAAAGAGCGCAAAGCTAGATCACTGACAATATGAACTTTGCGTCCTTAGCGTAAAACCTTTGTGACCTTTGTGGTTAATGGATTTGTACTTTTTCTACACCCCCGTCAGGGAGGGGTTAAGAAGATAAAATAGGAGAAATTTAAATTATATTAATATGTCATTAAAAGAAAGCAAGCCTAATTATTCTGGTAGCGTTAAGTCCGGAACACGTCTTGGTGTTTTTGGCGTAGGATATGAAAAGTATTGGGTACAGTTTCCGGGTTTGTTTGAAGACCTGGTAAAGAAGCAGCAAAAATTAATAGAAAAGCTTAAAAGGCCTGATTTTGATGTAGTTGATTTCGGAATTATCGATTCTCCCCGAAAAGCCTACGATACTCTTCCCCTTATAATGGCTGCAAATCCGGATATGCTGTTTTGTGATATGCTTACATATGCCACTTCCGGAACCTTTGGGATCATTATCAGATCGCTTGATATACCTGTAGTTATGGTGGCGCTCCAGCCGATGAAAGCAATGGACTATACCAAAGCTTCTACGTATATGCAGCTATATAATGACGATATCTGCTCTTTACCTGAATTTGCAGGTGTTGCTGTAAGGATGGGGAAAAAAGTTCCGGAAACAGTAATCGGAACACTTGACAATGATCCTGATGCCGACTGGCAGCTGGATGAATATTGCAGAACTGCCAGGGTTCTTCATGATCTTAAGAATTCTCACCTGGGCCACCTGGGTCACCCTATAAACGCAATGCTGGATATGCATACAGATGCTACGATGTTTACTTCATGGTTTGGTAGTCATATAGTTGAATGTGAGGCCAATGAGCTGATGAAATACTATAATGAAGTTACATCTGAAGAGATAAACAGGGCAGAAAAGCAAATCCTTGGCTTTTTCGATACTCCTGATCCGGTTTCAGATCCTATATCCATGAAGCTTACGGATGATGACCTGCACATTGCTGCTAAAGTAAGTGTAGCTCTTTCTAATTTTGTAAAGTCAGAAAAACTTGACGGCCTTGCATATTATTATGACGGACCTGAAGAGAGTGAGGTTCGGAAGGTGATGTCAAACCTTATTGTT
>Ga0129298_10000842_pt1 | contig 12665 bp, 10 predicted proteins | sample I19B2metaG_FD_94707 | JGI IMG/M metagenome (GOLD analysis project Ga0129298, IMG submission 94707) | Lake sediment bacterial and archeal communities from Gulf of Boni, Indonesia to study Microbial Dark Matter (Phase II) - ​I19B2 metaG | ecosystem: Environmental > Aquatic > Freshwater > Lake >... | reverse complement strand
GGATAATATTGGAGCTCAAGGATAAGATAAAGAAGGAACAGATTGTCGCAGCAGGCAATATAAGGGAAGAAAGGTTGGAAGCAGCCAACCAGGGTTCAAGGGTATCAGAAGCTGTCAGTGCATTGATGGTGCTCGGATATACCGCTCTGGAAGCCAGCAGGGCTGTTTCGGCCGTATATTCGGAAGAAATGGACCTGGAAGCAATTATTAAAAATGCATTGAAAGGGCTGGTAAGGTAATATGGAAGAAGAAAGGCTCATTGGCTGCGAGCTGCGGCAGGATGATTATGATGAGGCCAGCTTGCGGCCGAGAAGATTGAATGAATATATCGGGCAGACAAAGGTAAAGGAAAACCTGATGATATTTATTGAAGCAGCGAAAAAGAGGAATGAAGCCCTCGACCATGTTCTGCTGTATGGCCCGCCGGGTCTTGGAAAGACAACTCTGGCGGGAATCATCGCTTCAGAGCTGGGTGTCAACCTGAGGGTGACATCCGGACCTGCGATAGAAAAGCCTGGAGACCTTGCTGCAATATTGACCAACCTGGGAAACTACGATGTGCTTTTCATTGATGAAATACACAGGTTGAACAGAAGCGTGGAGGAAATCCTGTACCCGGCCATGGAGGATTATGCCCTTGATATAATAATCGGTAAGGGGCCAAGTGCACGCTCCATAAGACTTGACCTTCCAAAATTCACGCTGATTGGTGCGACTACGAGGGCCGGACTTCTGACAGCACCTTTAAGGGACAGGTTTGGTGTAATCAACAGGCTTGAGATGTATAATTCTGAAGAACTGAAAACCATTATAAAACGCTCTGCCGGCATACTGGGCATAGGTATAGACGAAGAAGGTGCAGAGGAGATTGCCAGACGCTCCAGGGGGACGCCCAGAATTGCCAACAGGCTTTTAAAGAGGGTCAGAGACTTTGCACAGATCAAGGCAGACGGCTTTATAAATATAAATGTGGCCATTCTGGCGCTTGATGCCCTTGAAGTGGATAAAATTGGTCTTGACGGTGTTGACAGGAACATGCTCATGAGCATCATAGACAAATTTGCCGGAGGGCCGGTAGGTCTTGATACGCTTGCAGCTTCTATCGGGGAAGAGCCGGGAACAATTGAAGACGTTTATGAGCCTTATTTACTGCAGCTGGGTTTTATAAATAAGACACCGAGGGGCAGGATGACAACAAAGCTTGCATATGAACATTTTGGATTGAGATACGAATAAGATCTGTTAAAGCCTGATTGCTAAAAATAAGGTAGGTATAAGAAAGTTATGAGATTATTGCTTCACATGTGCTGTGCCCCATGTTCAGTGTATCCCGCAAACATACTTCAGGAAGAGGGGGTTGAATTTGAAGGGCTGTTCTATAATCCTAACATTCACCCGCTGGAGGAGTTCACAAAGCGCAGGGAGAATGTCGAAATATTTTCCCGGCTTTCGGGGGTACCGGTATCTATAATGGATGATTTCAGGCAGGAAGTGTGGGAGAAATTCACGGGCGAAGAGCTGAAACGGTGCAGCATGTGCTATGGCATGCGAATGGAAGCCGCTGCCGCTTATGCAAAACAAAAGGGTTTTGATGCTTTTACCACCTCACTTCTGGTAAGCCCTTATCAGAAGCACGAGCTGATCAGAGAGCTTGGAGAAAAGGCTGCAGAAAAGCAAGGGGTGAAGTTTTATTACAGGGATTTCAGGCCGGGATTCAGGCAGGGGCAGCAGCATGCGAAAGAAATGGGCTTGTACAGGCAGAAATTTTGCGGCTGCATAATTTCATACAATGAATCCCCGTTTACCAAAAAACAACATGATTAAAGGTATTAACTTGCCGAATTAAATGTTATAAAATAGTATATTATATCGAAAGAAATTTTGATTGTTTGATAATTACGCACTGTTCAACAAATGATGAACTTTACGTTTATGACTGGTTTCAATCGGTCCGGTATCATGGATTGTATGGATAAATTGACGGGTGCTGGTTCTTATAGCCCGGAATCAGTCATAAACAAAAAACATGGGGTGGCACGCATGAAGAAATTTTTAATCCTTTTTTCCATAATGCTGGCAATTTTCCTTCATTTCTATATTAAAACCTCTGCTGAACCGCTTCAGCTGATTTATGACGGAGAAATTCACCAGTATGACGGTAAGATTTACAGCTTGAAAATTGACGGTGAACAGATTACATCAGAAATTCCTCCGGTGATAATAAATGACAGGACCCTGGTGCCTGCAAGGGCTGTATTCGAAAGGCTGGGAGCCAGTGTAAACTGGGATGCCCAGGGCCAGAAGGTGATGCTGAATTTCAACAACATAGGCATATCAATGGAGTTTAAAATCAATGATACAAGTGCCAGGGTCAATGACAGAATTGTACAACTGGATGTTCCCGCCAAGATTGTAAACGACAGAACAATGATACCGTTGCGCTTTGTTGGCGAGCAGTTGAAAATGAAGGCCGGATGGTTTCCCGATTCAGGGCTTGTGACGCTTGAACATACCGAAGATACCCTTGTGCCGGCAAACTTGAAAAATGTCAAATTTGCCTCAAGCAATTTTAAAGATGAGATATACATATCCCTTGATTACTATAAGAAGTACAATGTTTACAGAGACCAGAACCCTGACAGGATAATTGTCGATATACCAAACACAACAGTTCCGGCAGTTGAACAGAAAATAGATGCCAGAATGAACCAGGTCAACACCATCAGAATGTTACAAGGTGATCAGAATACGGCGAGAGTAGTATTGGAAGTTGACGGTCAGCCTGACTATGAGGTTTCGGAAAAAAGCGGACAATTGGTTTTATATGTATCAAAACCCGCAGTTACACCTTCGCCTTCAGCGACACCAACGGCAACCCAGGCTCCGGTTCAAATCCCTGGAGTGTCGCCATTACCAGCACCAACACCCAGTCCGACTCCTGCATATAAGGTATTGGATATCAAACACAGCCCCAAAGGTGATAACGAAGAGGTTGCGGTGCCTTTTGACAGCTACAGCGGCTATAACATTGTAAGATTTACCGATCCGGACAGGATTGTTGTTGACATTCCGGCAAGGGGAATATCAGTCAGGGCACAGACCCTGGATGTAAACAGCAGTATTGTAAAATCAGTCAGAAGTGCACAGTTCAATCCGGGGACTATAAGAGTCGTACTGGATGTAAACGGACTGCCCCAGTATGATGTCAGGGAAGAGCAGGGCCAACTGGTCATAATTGTTCAGAAACCTTCATATAAGAATATTTTATACCACAATACCGACAGTGGCGCATATATTTCCCTGACTGCCGGCATATTTACCATGCCTGACGGAAGCGGTGGAATGAGAAGCCTTTACAGGGAAAGCTATGATTCTACAGGTAAACAGTATACCATGACCTTTAAAACCTCAGTTGCAGATATGGGTGAGGGTGTGCTGAAAGTCAATGATGGTGCGGTTGATTCCATTGTAATAAGTCAGAATAAAGGTACGAATGAAACGAGCATAACAATTAATGCCAGAGTCAGGTATACAATGCAGGTATTCACCTACCCTGGAATGTTTGGGGATAAGTTTACAAAAATTTCTTTTCTGAAGCCTTTAGAGAACTCTGTGATATATTCGAATACCGGTGACAGGGTGGTACTTGTCATGCCGGGAGTAAAGCTGACCGATGGTGACAGCAGTCTCAAAAAGTTCTTCAGGGAAAGCTACGATATTACCGGCAAAAAATACTCGATAACTTTTCCCAACAATATCGGAAGTTTTGCAGACGGCAAAATCAGTATAAATGACAACTGCCTTGATTCTGTAACTTCGGTGAACAATCTGGCAGCAGGGGAAACCACCCTCACTTTCAATGCGAGGGATAAGTTCGGGTATGTGACCATATACCGCCCTGTTACCAACGATACTGCAGTTACAATATTCAAACAGGCTTCGCCCACCGATAAAATTGTTATAATTGATCCAGGGCACGGCGGAGTTGAAACGGGTGCCGCTCCGTCAGCAGATTTCCTGGAGAAGAAGATAAACCTGGATATTGCTTTGAGGTTGAATGCGCTGCTTAGAAAAAAGAATATCAAGACGTATATGATAAGGGATGATGACAGCTATGTATGGTTTTATGAGAGGGCTTATATTGCAAATGCGATGAAGGCAAAGCTTTTCATAAGTATACATAACAATGCTTATAATGAAGATGCCCAGGGCACTGAGACCCTCTACTATCCACAAAATCCTGGCGATACAGGTTTCAACAGCAGAAGGCTTGCCGAGCTGGTGCAAAGCAGTTTGACAAAGGCGCTGAATACCGTTGACAGAAAGATACAGGCACATCCGGAATTTGTTGTTCTGAATTCCACTGATATACCCTCCATAATTGCAGAGGTGGCTTTTATGACCAACAAGATAGACAGCCAGTATTTGAAAAAGGAGGAGTTCAGACAAAGGGCTGCAGAGGCGCTTTGCGATGCTATAGTCCAGGCAGTCGGCGAAGCAAAATGATTACAGAAGCATTACATTTACATTAAGATTAGGTAAAGATGGAGGAGAATAGTTATAAATGTCGAAATATATAAAGTAGTACTACATAATTGAGAAAAACTGCTAATTATGTAAATCTAAACAGCAAAATATGTAGCAAAGTTGAAGCAAAATATTTGTATGGTATTTATGAGGTGCACAAGTGAAAAAAGCAACAGCATTTTTGGTTATAATTTCTCTAATATTGACATTTTATATGTCCAATACTTTTGCGCAGCCGGTGCAATTGGTTTATGACGGGGCAGTTCACGAGTATTCCGGCAGCATCTACAACATTAAGATTAATGGAGAGCTGGTTCCTACCGACATGCCTCCGGTCATAATCGAAAACCGTACTCTTGTTCCGGCAAGGGCGGTATTTGAAAAGATCGGGGCAAATGTCAGCTGGGACGGTGCAAATCAAAAGGTTTCTCTTGTATTAAACGACACTTCAATGGAGTTCAGGATCAACGACTCAAATGTCAAAGTTAATGACAAAACCGTACAGCTTGATGTTCCTGCAAAAATCATAAACGACAGGACAATGCTTCCCCTGCGTTTTGTAGGCGAGCAGTTGAACATGAAGGTAGGCTGGTTTCCAAATGAAGCACTGGTGACTCTCGACCGAACGAATGCGGCTTCCGACGCACAGGGTATCAAAAGCGTACAATGTACACAGAAGGACAACATGGATGTTGTCACCGTATCGCTGGATGGGGCAAAGAACTATAATGCCTTCAGACTTTCAGCACCGGACAGGATAGTTGTCGATATTGCCAATACTGTCATAGCTGCAAAACAGCAAAAAATTGATGTTAACAGCACATACGTGAAATCAGTCAGGTACGCTCAGTTTAACGACACAACGGTGCGGCTCGTACTCGATGTCTCAGGTCAGCCGGACTATCAGATTGAAAATAAAACCGACCAATTGGTTTTGAATGTTGGTGCCTCAGCCAGAAAGGATGACTCGCAAAGCCGCGGGAATTTGGACAGAGACAGATTGCCGGCAACCAAGGATCTTAATGTCAGCTATAAACAGAAAGACAATGAGGATGAGGTGTCAATAAATATTGCTGATTACAAGGGCTACAATGTAATGAGGCTGTCAGACCCTGACAGGTTGATTGTAGATATTCCGGGTTTTAATCAACCCTTCCCGGAACAAAGAATTGATATTAACAGTACGAAGGTAAAATCCATCAGGTATGCAAAGTTTAATGCCTCAACCGTACGGGTGGTAATTGACACGAATGCGCAGATGCACTACCTGGTTGATCCACAGGACGGCAAACTTGTGCTTCACATACAAAACCCTGCATACCGGAATATTTTTTACCATAATAACGTGGATAACGTTTATTTTGCCATGCCGAAAGTAAAATTGGCAAACGGGAGCAATAACCAGACCAGGTTGTATAAAGAAAGCTATGATCAGGCCAACAGGAAGTATACCGTAACTTTCCCTGCAAACCTTGCAGATCTTGGTAACGGCGGAGTTATGAATATAAATGACAATATGATGGACTCACTCTCCATAATAAGCAATCAATTCACAAATGAAACAAGCATTGCCTTCTATTCCAAGAAGGATGTAAAATACGAGGTGTCTCAGAAAACAGAGAGCGACAACAGTATAACGACAGTTATAAGGCCTGTCCAAAAGTTTCCTGACTTTTCAGGCAGGCTTGTGGTGATTGACCCGGGACACGGAGGCAGTGAGACCGGAGCGGTTTATGGAAGCTTGCTTGAGAAAAATTTGAACCTGGATATTGCCAGAAGAGTAAATGTAATTCTAAAAAGCAAGAATGTCAAAACCTATATGACCAGGGAGGATGACTCCTACGTAGACCTTTATGACAGGCCGAATACGGCAAACAGTATGAAAGCGGCCCTTTTCCTAAGTGTACATAACAATGCTAACGACGGCAACTCAAAGGGTACTGAGACCCTTTACAGGCCATCGGATCCGGAGGACGGCAGGTTTACCAGCAGGAGGTTCGCACAGATAATCCAGGACAAGTTGATAAGCACACTGGGCACAATTGATAGAAAGACAGTCCCGAGGCCCAACCTGGTAGTTCTTAAATATACTACCATGCCTGCTGCGCTGGCTGAGATAAGCTTTTTGGACAACAAGGACGACAGGGATAATCTTTTAAATGACGATTTCAGGCAAAGAGCTGCAGCTGCCATAGCGGATGCTGTTATTCAGGCATTATCCGAATTGAAATAATATTTTCGGGATATTGTTTCCAAGCCTAAAAATTAAATTATATAAAAGTTATATAAAAAGCATCGGAAGGATTTAAGTATTCTTCTGATGTTTTTTATTTGGTTGATGTGGTAATATAGCATTTAAGCCGGGAAATAATAGGTGGCTGATATTTTGTCCATACTTACAATAATAAGGAATTTATTGTAAGGAGGATTGAAAATGAAGAAATATTTGTTCCTGGCGGTTATATCGGCGACTTTGGTTGTTTTGACGAGCTGTACCCTCCCTGCTTTCATAACCTCGAAAATCAGTGGAGGGGTACCGGGTGAAGGTGTTAAAACAGCAGCACAGACAGATGTAACAGCAGGAGTGAAAAACGATGGTATAATTGAAGGAGCTGCCAGTAAGGAAGCTGATACGGCAAACAAGGTAAAATTGCAGGACGGCAAAAGCGGTAATACCCGGGAAAGCAGTATAGCAATGCAGGATAACAGGGTAATTCCCAGCAGGACTTTTCCTGATGAATACAAAGGGGACAAGATTCCTGTGACTCTGTATTATCAGGACAGGGAAGGATACCTGATACCTGTAAGCAGACTCCTGGAACGTCAGGAAGGTATTGCAAGAGCGGCAATCGGGATGCTGACAGATAGTACGATCAACAGGGAGGACATAGAATACTATGGTTTGTATCCAGCACTTCCCGCTGGAACTGAATTGTTGGGAATAAATATCCGGGAAGGGACTGCAACAATAGATTTCGGAAGAAAATTCACGGACTACAGGGATGAGACTTCCGAAAAGAATATTATAGCGTCGGTGGTTTATACGCTGACAGGCTTCAATACCGTAAACAATGTGAAAATCCTGGTGAACGGTTATCCTCAAAAGGTCCTGAAATACGGGACCGATATTTCAGGAGTTCTTACAAGGAGTAATGTACTGTTGAATTCCAAAAAGGCAAACCTGACTCCGGGAACGAAAAAAGTTGATGTATTCCTGTATAAAAGAGTAAACAGCAGCCGGAATTATTTACTTCCTGTTTCCGTTGAGCAGAATACATTGAGTGAGGAAGAGCTGCCCGGTAAAATTGTTGATCTGCTTGCAAAGGATTATTCAGGTACAAAACTGTTTTCCCAGATCCCAGCTAAAACAAGGCTTCTTCAAAGCAGTATCAAGGGGAATACACTGGAGCTGAATTTCAACTCTGAGTTCGTAAATTATGGAGGGACTTCCAGGGAGGAAGGCGTCGTTAAGCAGGTGCTTTACTCCATGAGACAGATAAAAGGCGTTGACAAGGTCAGAATCAAAGTGGAAGGAAAGGATAAACCTTTGCCGGAAGGAACGGAGATATCTGGAGAACATGGTTTGCCGAAATTTATAAATGCCGTTATCGAAAGCTTTTAACAGGAATTGATGTTTTGATAATACCGCAGGAGGTTACTGAAAAATTGAGAATTGATGGAAGACAGTTTGAACAATTAAGACCGGTTAAAATAACCAGAAATTATCTAAAGCATGCAGAAGGTTCGGTGCTGATAGAGATGGGAGAAACCAAGGTCATCTGTACAGCCTCGGTGGAGGAAAAGGTGCCTGCCTTTAAGAAGGGAACAGGAGAAGGCTGGGTGACAGCGGAATATTCCATGCTGCCAAGGTCTACCCAGGTAAGAAACCAGAGGGATATAAGCAAGCTTAAGATCAATGGAAGGAGCCAGGAGATACAGAGGCTCATAGGCAGGGCTCTGAGATCAGTTGTAAATTTCAATATCCTCGGAGAGAGGGAAATCATTATCGATTGCGATGTTATACAGGCAGACGGCGGTACACGTACAGCTTCTATAACAGGGTCATTTGTGGCACTGGCAGATGCCTGCAAGCATCTGGTGGACGAAGGTCTTATGGAAAAGATACCGCTTACGGGCTTTCTCGCAGCTGTAAGCGTAGGTATTATGGACGGTGTGGAGATGCTTGATTTATGTTACCAGGAAGATTCGAATGCAATTGCGGATATGAATGTTGTCATGACAGACGCTGGAGAGTTTATTGAAATTCAGGCAACAGGTGAGCAGGCGCCTTTTTCCAGAGAACAGTTTGGCAGGCTGCTGGATCTTGCCCAGAGCGGGATAAACAGCCTGATAAAAGTACAGAAGGATGTATTGGGGAGTTTAAAAAATGATATTGGGAGAGTAACAAAGGATGAAGAGGTTTATAGTAGCATCGAAGAACAAGGGAAAGCTTAAGGAGATTTCCGAAATACTTTCGGGTTTCCCTTTTGAAGTATTATCAATGGAACAGGCCGGCATATATGATGAAATTGATGAGTACGGGAGTACCTTCGAGGAAAATGCCCTTATTAAGGCAAGGGAGGTATCGAAGCTGACCGGAGAAATAGTCATGGCAGATGATTCAGGACTGGCTGTGGATTATTTGAACGGAGCTCCGGGAATTTACTCGGCACGGTTCGCAGGCGAGGGTGCGACAGACATGGATAAAAACAATAAGCTGCTTAAGCTCCTTGAGGATGTACCCTTTGAAAAACGCACAGCAAGATTTGTTTGCGCTGTAGCAGTTGTTTTTCCTGACGGGAGGGAGTTCGTAGTCAGAGGGACCTGCGAGGGATATATCGGATTTGGGCCTCTTGGTGAAAATGGCTTTGGGTATGATCCTTTGTTTTATATGCCGGAGTATAAGATGACGACTGCACAAATGGAACCGGAGGAAAAACACAGGATAAGCCATAGGGGTAAAGCACTCGGAAGTATGGTTGAAGAGCTTAAAAGAATCGATATATAAATGTATTTATTTGAAAAGGAGTCAATCGCGGTTTTACTACGCAGCAAGGAATGCAGTAAACACGGACTTAGGGTATTTTGATATGAGGATATTGGTAATCAGTGATACACACGGAGAAGTCGATAAAGCCAGAGATGTCATAGAAAGCAGTGGTAAGATTGATTTAGTCATACATCTTGGGGATTATTTCAGGGATGCGCAAAAGCTGGAGGAATTCTTTCCTGATATTCCCTTTGAATATATATACGGCAACAGCGATTTCATGATAGGGGATACTCCATCAGAAAAGCTGCTTGAATACAAGGGGAAGAGAATATTCATTACCCACGGGCACAAGTATTCAGTGAAATGGGATTATGAAAAACTTTACGGAAAGGCTAAGGATATGAAGGCAGACATACTTCTTTTCGGGCATACTCATGTGGCAGATATCATAGAAAGAGAAGGATATACTATCGTTAACCCGGGCAGTATAAGCGATTCACGGGATGGCGAAGGAGAATCGTATGCAATTATAGATTTGGATGACAAAAAAATCAAGCCCGAAATTGTTTATGTATAAACGGGACTGTGAGACATAAGCCTCATAATCCTTATAATTCACAGTTTATATATGAAAAATTTTGGCATCAAATGGAGTTGACAAAGGCACGGCTACCTTGTATAATATTAAAAGTCGGCGAACGGCGAGGATTGTAGACCCCGTTCCAATTGACAGAATATTATGCTGCGGGTGTAGTTCAATGGTAGAACATCAGCCTTCCAAGCTGATTGCGTGGGTCCGATTCCCATCACCCGCTCCAATTTAATCAAATATCTGCCCGTAGCTCAGCTGGATAGAGCAACGGACTTCTAATCCGTTGGCCGAAGGTTCAAATCCTTTCGGGCAGGCCAGAAAAAACCCTAGAGCGATTACGTTTCTAGGGTTTTTCTATAAGAACTGGTAATATTAATCATTAAAATATAATGTGAAATAACAGGGGGTATTTGTATGAAAATAACGGTGTTTACAAGCAGTCCCAACAAAGACGGTCTTACAGCAGCATGCGGTGCAGCAGCGAAAGAGGGGGCGGCTGCAATGGGTGCAGAAATTTTACATATTGATTTAAATGCTTTTAATATTGAAAGGTGTAAAGCTTGCGGAAATGGTTGGGGGACCTGCAACAAAGAGCATGTATGTAAAACTGAGGATGATTTTGAGCAGATTCATTCAATCATTGCAGATTCGGATGCATATGTAATCATTTCACCTGTTTACTGGGGCGAAATGAGCGAATCTTCTAAAGCATTTTTTGACAGATTAAGAAGGTGTGAGGCATGGAAAAAGGAAGAAAGCCTGTTGTATAAAAAGCCGGTTATAGCGGTTGCTGCAGCCGGTGGCAGCGGTAACGGCACAATCAGCTGCCTTGAATCCATGGAGAGGCTTCTTAAGCATATGGGTGCAGCTATATTTGATCTTATCACGATAACACAGAAGTCCAGGGCATACAAAATCACTACCATAAGGGAAAGTGTGATGGAAATGTTGAAATGCCGGATATAAATGTATATCAGCTAGGGATACAAGAAAGACCATACTGAATATATCGGATGTAACTTAATAACAAAAATGTAACTACTACCTTGAGTAAACAATTGATGCTATAATGACAATTGATAAATGAAAGTATTTTGGATAGAGAGGGTGCTGCATAATGCAATATGTACCATTTGGAAATCTGGGCTTTGAAGTGTCAAGGTTTGGCCTGGGTTGTATGAGGCTGCCGCTGAAGATTCAGCCGGACGGGACTACAAAAGAGTCTGATATTGATGAAGAAAGAGCTATAGAATTGATCCGTTATGCAATTGACAATGGAGTGACTTATGTAGACACTGCAAACGGATATCATGGAGGCAACAGCAAATTTGTTCTGGGTAAAGCCCTCACAGGCGGTTACAGGCAGAAAGTAAAAGTTGCAACAAAGCTTCCTCCCTGGAGCGTAACCCAGTACAGTGATTTTGAAAATCTTCTGCAAACTCATCTGGAAGCTTTACAAACCGATCATATAGATTTTTATCTAGTCCACGGGCTGGATAAAAAAAGCTGGAAAAAAATGAAGGATCTTGGAGTATTAAAATTCCTTGATGACTGTGTTGCAAAGGGGAAAATACGTTATCCATCCTTTTCATTTCACGACGACCTTGAAACATTTAAGGAGATTATCGATTCTTATCACTGGGCTATGTGCCAGATACAGTTGAACATACTGGACGTCAACTGGCAGGCAGGTTTGGAAGGACTGCGCTATGCTGCATCAAAAGGCATATCGGTTGTAGTAATGGAGCCGCTAAAAGGCGGAAAACTTGCAAACAATATTCCCGGGGATATTCTTGCCAAGTGGGATGAATCTCCGGTGAAACGGAGCCCACAGTCCTGGGCGTTCCACTGGCTGGCGGATATGCCTGAAGTAACTGTCATTTTAAGCGGGTCCAGCACACTGGAGCAGCTCAAGGACAGCCTTGAGATATTCCGGACTGCAGGAGCAAAACATTTGTCAAAGGAAGAACTGACTATTGTTGATGAAGTCAGAAAGATGTACCAGAGTAAGATTAAGGTTGGATGTACAGCGTGCAATTACTGCATGCCATGTCCATCAGGGGTATCGATTCCCGATATATTCAAATTATATAATGAGGAGTCCATGTATAACATATATAAGAGCACTCAGGCCTCTTATATGAAGCTGGTGGATAAAGAAAATGCAGCTGACAGGTGTGTTGAATGTGGCAACTGCGAAAGCGTATGTCCACAGTCACTTCCAATTATAGAGAAACTTAAGGAAGTACATGGGTTTTTCAATAAATAGCAGATAATAAGAGCATTGAAGTAAGGGCGGTTTGAAATTGCTGAAAAGTAATTTTGAACCGTCTTTTTTTAGGTCTGCAAAATGTTAAGACAAATTTTGCGATATTCGTAGCGGGGACGCTTCTCAAAAAGTGAGAAAACACTTCCCAGGATAAACCATAATTAGGATACCGTGAGATATGTGAGAACATGTACAACATAACGGTATCAGGATGTTCAAACCTGTGCAGCAGGGGATATGAACTTGTGATGAATGGAGAGGAATACGGGAGGATATTTGACGAG
>Ga0129298_10000841_pt1 | contig 12668 bp, 21 predicted proteins | sample I19B2metaG_FD_94707 | JGI IMG/M metagenome (GOLD analysis project Ga0129298, IMG submission 94707) | Lake sediment bacterial and archeal communities from Gulf of Boni, Indonesia to study Microbial Dark Matter (Phase II) - ​I19B2 metaG | ecosystem: Environmental > Aquatic > Freshwater > Lake >... | reverse complement strand
GAATCCGAAAAGGGTGCTCAAGGAGGATTGTGAGAGAGAATGACCAGCGTCGCGAGAGCTGCGGCCTCAGTCATTGGCATTTTTGCTGGAATTGGTGGTGCATCTCATGGTCCTGGTGAGATACTTCAGGGCAACGTAGCTCCAAGCGGAATCATGATACAAGCTTGGCCTGGATTGACACAGTTAGGGGGTGAGCCTGTATGACTATCATTCCCAACTTCCTCGTAAGTGGTGTCCTTACGATCATCTTCGGGCTCATAGTCGCAGCATGGGCGGGTGCTTTTGTTCAGAGGAAGAACGGCGGCCTAGTCCTGATTCTGCTGTTAATCATGATGCGTAGACAATTGCTAATAAGCTACTAACTAGTCAAGACTGACCTATGCGCAAGACGAAGGTCAGGCAGGGCAGGTTCACTGTTGTTCTTCGCGAACAAGAGGAAGGCGGCTACTCCGTTCAATGCCTTGAGCTTCCAGGCGCTATCAGCGAAGGCGACACCAGAAGAGAAGCTCTGAAGAACATTAGGGAAGCTATCCAAGGCTATCTGGAAGCGTTTCCCGAGGAAGCTGAACGACTCAAGTTTAGGCGAGAAGTGGTAGAGGTTAGCATCTAGAAAGCTTCCTCGTGTGGGATGGCGGGAAGTCCTAAAGGCGCTTAGAATGCGAGGCTTCCACGTTACGCATCAAAGAGGCAGTCACATCTACCTGACGGACGTGGAGAGAAAACACAAGGTCACGGTCCCAAGGCATGATCCAATAAAGACGGGAACACTGCTTTCGATTATCGAGCAAGCAGGGCTGACCAGAAACGAGTTCATAGACTTGCTAGAGCGATAAATGCGGCACGGTGAATGCCTACAATGCAAGAGTGTTGAACTTTCCCACAGAATGCTCAAACCAGGCCAGAATCTCGATAGATCTGTTCCAAGAAGTATCCGATTGAATCTCGCTCTGTAAACGCAAGTCTTGGTGCGGCGGAGTAGATTTAGACTCACGTTTACAACTGTTACGATCTTGGTTGTGGAGATTGACAACAAATACTTGCCGGACACGCTTAGCTTGAAAATGGGCGATGTCGTAGCCATATGGGTGGAGAATCAGGACCTTGTGGAGCATGATATCACTGTCGACGAGTTGAGTCTCTATGGGGTGAATCCTCCAGGCGAACTGCTTAGTTGGTGGACTGTTCTGAACGAATTACTTGTCCTGTTCTAACCTGCCCTTGCACCCCACGCCGCCTGCAAAGACCACGCACAAACAAAGCTCAAACCAATCACCAGAATAATCTAAACCCCTAAAGTCGAAATCAGAGCCATCCTCCAAAAAACTGGAATACCCCCTCCCCCATCCGCCAAACCGGCGCGCGCTGATAAGTTATGTCTTGCAAAGTGCGGCAAGCGCTAGTGTAAGGGGTTGATACTTGCCTTTGAAGCTAACCTTCTCCGAACATGGTAGGATAAAGCTCGAACAGCGAAACCTCTCAGAAGCGATGTTAACGAAGGTCTTGCAGAATCCTGAAGCCCGATTCTATGATACAAGCTCACGCGCTCAGATTGCTGTTGGTGACATCACGCAACAAGGAGTAGGCAGCAAACTCGTTGTTGTCTTTAGGAGGAAAGGTGTTGATACTTATCACATAGTTACAGCCTACCCAGTGATCGATTTGGAAAGCGAGGTAAGAAGAAAGGTTAATGTTGGTAGATGGATCCCTACTTCGACAGGAGCCGTACATTGAAGGTAAATTACGATCCTGAAGAGGACATTCTCTACATCGTCGTCAAAGAGGGCTCCATATTCGATAGTAGGGAGATTGACGAGGATATCAGACTAGAATACGACAAAAAGGGCGATGTTGCTGGACTTGAGATAATGAACGCGCGAAAGAACATCGCCAAAATCTTTGCACGAGAGATAGCTAGAGAAATAGGAACCGCTCATTGAGCAAACATACGACATCCATGAAGTTCAGTTCCTAATCTCAATCGTCGCAGAGTCAGAGCGTCAAGAGAAAGTGGTGCTGGGGAGTAGATCTAGAGTCCCGTTTACAACTGCCGAAATGTGAGAAATATGCCTAGACTTTGCCTGATTTCTTGCGATGCTGGCCCTTGCGTTAGGACAGAAACGACAAGCTGGCGACTAACATGCGCCGGCCCTTCAAGATCTGGCCTCTGAGCCGTTGATTGAGGACTGGTGCGCCGAAGGACTACAATTCATGTCAAGAGAGCAGCTTCGCCCTTGAGAGTCTTTTGTAGGAGCTCTTCGCCTAGAAAGCTCGAGACATCATGAATTTCGAGCGCGAGGATCTTGCCCTCTGCGTCAAGGTCAAGCAGTGTATTGTCATTGATTTCCTCTGTGAACGCATACTTAACCTCCTTAAGCCTGATGTATATGATGCCAAGATCCTTGTCATATTCTACTTTCATCTTCTTACGCCCCTCGATATGTTTCGGGCCCGAAACTGTAGAATGGAGCGCAAGGAAGAAGTGGGTCAACCATTGCTTTTCCGTTCAAATTCAGACATAGTGCCATCTAAGTTATGGAACTATGACTAAGGCAACTTGGATAGACTTGTTGACTACTTGAACTCGACCCTCAGCTTCTCAACTTCAGTCCAGACTTCTCCCTTCTTCTTAGACCCGGGAACAACCAATGAATCCCACTTGGGGAACCACTCATCCATGGCTTTCATGCGTTCTGGATCTTCACGTACAGCCTTCATCCATTTGTCGTAATCCTCACGACGTTCAAACTCGTCCACGAACATCCAGTTTTCCTCAGACGACCCTTCCTCAGTCAAGGTGAAGAAGCGAGACCTAGTGTAGGAGCACTTCTCCGGATGAGACCTCTGCCAGTCCATCATCTCACGCCAGACCTCAAACTGCTTACCGCTGTTCTCTTTCGGAACACGCCATCTAACGATGTTAATCAACAACAAACTCACCTCCTTTTCTCACTTCTCTCAGATAGATGACTGGGTTATCATACGACAGTTTTTCTAGTCTAGTGCTAACTCTGGCCGTTCAGTGAACAATCCTCTCGACGTATAGTCCTCCCCTCTCGCTGCTTCACCATCATCATGTATGGGCTATTGCTCCGACCACGGATCTCTGAGCTCATTACGACGAGATTGAACCTATCAGAATTCTTGGTTCTTTCCATTCCTCTCTTAGGATACTGTACAGATAGGCGTCTCTCAGTTCTCCTCGAACGAAAATGTATTTGCGCAGCGTTCCTTCCTTCTTGAAACCAGTTTTCTCCAAAACCTTCTGAGAAGCCAAATTTCTCGTATCTGTGGTTGCCTGAATACGCATCGTCTCCCTCGATAGAAACAAGAAGTCGACCATAATCTGAATAGCCTCGGTGCAGTAACCCTTCCCTCTTTCATTGGGAATCAAAGTGTAGCCGATTTCCAGTTTACTGCCGCTAGGGTGCAGAACGTGGAAATGGGCTATGAAACCGATCTTGGTTCCGTCTTTCTTCTCTATTATGAACGGCTTCAGTTCAAGGGGGCTCTCCAGCATCTTCTCTGTCTCTACCTTGGACAATTGCCGAAGAGGATTATACTCGCCAAAAACCTCAGGGTTGTTGAACCATTCGGCAAGCAGCGACAGGTCCTCTTTCTCCATGACCCTCAAATTTAGAAGCTTACCCTCAAGCAACACAATCCAATCCGTTACAAATCTGGACCCTTGGTCCGCTGAGTAAGAGGACAGTCTGTATGAGAGTTAACATTTGTCTAGTACTATCTTCTCAGACGGATTTGCATGAGGCATAGCTTGGATAGACCTGTTGGACATTGCCCTTAGAGTCTATCCCCAGTAGAACTAAGCCCAACCTATCGAATACTGCAGGGTCTATCCTCTTTGCACTACGTAGGGTTGTGACCAATGCGACTTGGTTATAGCCATAGGCCAGAGCTTCTGCAAGTTGTCCTATCCCTCGAGTTATGTCATCTCTAGGAGTTTTGATTTCCAAGGCTATCTTCCAGCCTTTACCCTCAACCTCCCCGTCAATGGCCACATTCCCTAGTTTGATTGAGGCTAGGTGAACCTTCAAGCCCTTCTGTCGAAAATGTCTACCAATAGCCCACTTCAACCAACGGAGATTCGTCAAGACTGTCTTCCCAACCTAGCCCGTTCCTATGCTACCGGGCTCCAGATGTTTGAAGAGAGTGTTGCTGGGTCTACAAGTAGATGGAAACCTTTACTGATTCTTTTCATTCCTTCATCCTCAAATATCCTTGCAGTAATGGCCTCTAGGTCTGCCAGACTGTCAAACTCCCACATCTCAATGTACATGCCTGAGACAGCCCCGTATTCCTGTCTCAAGAGTCTCCATGACCTCAACCCCCTGAAGAGGTCTGGATGAGTCTCCTTGTATCTCAGAAACTCGTTCAGCGCCGGTATGAACTCTTCCCTTTTCTCTGACTTGACAACGTAGGTTTCCACCATGAAGATACCCACTTTCTCACCTCCACGGAGAGGATTTGAACCCCAATTTACCAGTAAAATACGGCTTAGAAATTGCTAGGTTAGACGTAGTTCCACATTACGCCGTTGGGTCAAGAACCTGCAGCAACCCTTGCAACTTCCTCAAGAAAACCTGTCTTCTTGGCATTCCAGATCTCGAGCCCCATAACCTCTTTGTTTTCGTCTAGTTCCAAGATTATGTTTGAGGAGGGCTCTACGACTTCATGGCTCGGGCCTTCCTTGAACGTCAAGTATAGAATGTCCTGTTCTCTGTCATAGTGAACCTTCATTAGATTCTCCTCCAAGCGCCTCTTTTGTCTTTGATGAAACCAGTTTCTCAATCTTGAGAGTGTAGCAGAGCGTTATAACTTACTTGGCGTAGCCCACGCTTTGATAGATGACGACCAAGGCTCTGCCATCGACAGAACCGATGGCAACGCTCGCATCGTGCTCTGTATCTTCATACACTTCAGTCGGATTAGTGATAACGCGCTCAACATCCTCCCGTCTAACCTTAAGCATTGTCGATGAGCTTTTCGCTTATCGATCCGCAGGGGCCTACTAATTCATTAGTAAATTCTGATAGAGCAAGATTCCTACGCGAATGAATGTCATCTCTGGTTTTCAATCGGCCATGTCATCGGGCAGCATATACCAGACCTTCTTCTCTCCCACTTTAGCACGCATCTTCCATTTCATGCTCTTGGGTTCTTTTTCAATCATATCGGAGATGCGTCTCAGTCTTTCTCTGACAGTTTCCTTGTCGTTGGGCGGCAGGTCAAAGGAGTCGAGGACTTTGGCAGTCTTATCTATGACTATCGTGAAGGTCTTGTATATACCCCAGTCGTCTGCACACAGCTTCGCCAGGCGCTCTCTGTTGATAGCGTCTGGCTGATCTGAATCAACAACGTCATGATCCAATAGCATTGCTATGATGTCTTTGAAGTCCTTCTCATTCGTCTTGAAGATCTGCAGTTTCGTCGCCAAGAGGTCCGCTAGGGGAATTGTCAACGGTTCAAGAGTGAGTCTATCCTTGAGGTCGATTTTGTGGCACATATCAAAGTAGTCTAGAAATATGTCGATCCTCCGTTTCTTCGTGAGATCGAAGAACATCAAACGACTTCCGCCTCGGAGAGCGTTGAACATCTGGTTCGGTTCATAGCCTAGTCTCGGAAATATCTCTCGAAGTTCGCGTGATTGTCTCTTAAAACCAACCAGGTCTATGTCCGGATATTTCCTTGACACGCTCGAGCGTTTGGCGCTGGGGCATCGAAAACCAATTGCTGTGCCTCCAAGGAGGCGAAGAGTTATTCCCTGACTCTGGGCGGTTGAGATTATTCTTTCTGCCTCTTTCAATATGTCCGATTCAGTCATAGGGCTCACGCTGTTGGTGGTCATAAAAAAGGGATAGGGAGGTATTGAAGTTACAGCAAAGGACTAAGGTCTAGGGTGGCGGGATCTCTCCGTATATCTGAGCCACGTTGATTCCGCGTTTCTCGTTCGTTCGCACGAAGTAGATGAAGATGAGGACGCCCACGAGCATCCAGAGCACTGAAACATTCCATGCGAGGAGTGAGATTCCGATGGTGCTCAGGGACACTATCCACAGCATGCCTACTGCGGCCAACGCACCAATCAGGGTCAATTCGGGAAAGCCCAGTATCCGTCGCTTAACGCCCTTTTCCCAGATATCCTTGCGCTTGTAGGGGACGACGATAGCGGCGAATGCAACAATCATGTAGGCGAATGCGTAGAAGAAGGACGTGTTCGCAGCGCTCGCCAAGAAGCCATATTCTGTGAACATGAGAGCTGCCACGATGATGCCCCCGATCATACAGAAGAGTGTAGCTGGAATAGGTGTATGCGTTCTGTCGCTTACTCTACCGAAAATCGATGGGAACATCCTGTCAAAGGCCATGCCGAACATGCTTCTTGTCCCCGCTAGATACGTCACGATCACGGATGTTACTGGCCAGAACCACCATGCTGCAAGAATTTGAACTGCCGGTGTTCCTGCCAAACTCGCAGAGAAAAGAGGCATTGAAGGCAGCAACATGTAAGGTGCAACGGTTGAAGCTTCACTAGCTGTGAGTGTTCCTCCCGTGTAGAGGTTGTAGACGTAATTGTACTTGAGGATGAAGTCGCCATACGCATTGTATGCAAGCCAGGTTACAATTGTGTACCAGATGGCAGTTGCAACCATACCCCCGGTGAACCAGTAGAGGAACGAAGATCGAGGATTCCTTACTTCCCCGGCAACGTATGCGGGAACCTCATACCCGGTCAGCGCCCAGAAGATGTAAGCAACTATGGCGATTGTGTCACCGAGTGCTCCAGTAGAAGTGTTCGATACATACCCTAATAGATCGTATTTTGTTGCGAGATTCGTGATCATCTCATAGGATCCGGCGCCCCAAACGTTGTTCCATGCAGCGAGTATAGTGCCTGGGTTGTTCATTGCAAATAGAGCTGCAGAAACGACTAGGCCGAGAGCGTTGAGTCCCCAGATGACCATGGTTATCTTCATGTAGTGTTTGATTTCGATAAGCGCGAACAGACCGATAATTATTATCGTTATGACGATGAAGGCTTGTTGCATTGGTATGTTTGATTGTAGAGAGGATCCAAAACTGGGGAGGGCCGGAATTTTGGCTGCGTCACCCATTATGATGAAAATCACGGGGTAGACGCTGCCGAGCACGTACGAGACCAGAGCTATCGAGAATATCTGGGATATCCAATAGATCCAACCAGCGCCGAACCATCCAACGAAAGGATCAATGAACCGCGAGCACCATACATACGCGCCCGCAGATCTTGGCGTAGTGATTCCGAGTAGAACAAACGTGAGCACGCTCAGGATTGTTGGAACAGCGACGATGAGGAAGGCGCCTGGGACGCTTCCTGCTGGATAGTTGTAGACGACTTGAATTGAGTACAGTGTGATGCCGCTGCCGGCCATGGATGCCCAAGGCAGTACGAATGTCCCGAAAGGCCCGATTTCTTTTACTAGCCCTGTAGATTTTCGTAGGAAGAGTTCAACTTTGAATTCTTCGGTCAAGGTATTGACCGATAGTTGAGTACCCGGTCGGCTGTTTATTAAACTACCCGAACCTAGCGCTCATATTTCATACGCGAAAAGAGCGACTATAGAGAACAATCACGTTCCGGCTCGAACCTCTGAATGATTGCTGAAGATGACGCAGATGCATAGTTATAGGAGCACCATGACCGAACAATTTAACTCGGCTGCATTGAGCTATCCCGGATTCGACCTTAATTGGCCGAGACGAGGATTCTTTTCGCCGCGGACCTTCATGGCGGGGAGACCTATTTTCTAAAAGTCCTTTCTCTCTCCAAGAGTTCGAAAGTAGACATATTGTTGCTCTCCGGCGACTTGACCGGTAAAGCCATAGTCCCAATCGTAAAACTTGACGAAGACGTTTATGCCACCAGCTTTTTCGGGGTTGACTACCGAATGAAGCAAAGTGAGTTGCCGAAGATTCAAAATGAGATTAGAAAAGCAGGTTACTATTACTACCACTGTAGCCGCGTTGAATACGAAGAGTTTAGAGCGAAACCCGAACGAGTCACAGAACTCTTCGATAAGCTGATGCAAAGCATGATTGAGTCTTGGATTGGCAAAATCGAAGAACTTCTGCCCAATGAGATGCGGGTAATAATAAGCCCTGGTAATGACGACACTTTCGCAATCGATGACGTATTGAGAAACTCGAGACGCGTCGAATACACTATTGGGAAGGCGATCGATTTGGATGATCGGCACTGCATGGTTAGTTGCGACTGGGTCAATCCCACTCCTTGGAATTCTCCCCGCGAATGCAGCGAAGGCGAACTTGAGAAAAAGTTACGTGCTGAGATTCAACGGGCTCCGTCAACGGAAAGTCTGGTTTGCGACTTCCATGCTCCTCCCTACAATACCGTTCTGGACCTGGCCCCGAAGTTGGGAAAGGATATGCGGCCCAAGTTCTTCATGGGGCAACCTGCAATGGAGCATGTGGGCAGTACCTCGGTTAGGAAGGTGTTGGAAGCATTTCAGCCTGAGTTGGCGTTGCACGGGCACATTCACGAGTCAGCTGGAATCTGCAAGATAAAGAAGACGACCTGCATCAATCCGGGATCCCAGTACGTGGAAGGAATAATGCACGGTTGCCTAGTGATACTCTCTCCTGACAAACTGGATCATCAACTTATAATCGGTGGATAGAAGGCAAGTTCCAAAAGCCACTATCGTGTACTGATTCTCCAAGCAAGAAACCCAGAAGGACATATTGAAATGCGTCGCCGACATCACTGAGAATGAAGCAAGACAACTGAGCAGTCAGGCTTTCGATATCAATGGAATAATCGGCTTCGTCAAGGACTCGATAGTGCTTGAGATGCCATTATTTCTTGAAAGACTGCCTCGTCTATGTTTCCACCGCTTATGACAGCGACCGTCTTCTTTCTAGCAAACCGTTCGCGGCTCGTGATTATTGGCGCAATGGAGATGGCCCCTGATCCTTCCGCAATCTGTCGCTCTTTTTCCCAGAGCAGACGGACGGCTCTCTTGATGGTCTCCTCATTGAACAACATGACTTCATTTACGTATTTTCGGATTATCTCGAATGTTACGGACCCCTGCTCTATGTTTCCGTCCAGGCCGTCGGCTATGGTGCGTTTCATTTCTACGTCAATAATCTTGCCGGCCTTCAATGAATAGTACATAGCAGGAGTGTTCTCGGGTTGCACTCCGAGGATTTCCACATCAGGTTTAATGCTTTTTGCAGCAGTGGCGATTCCCCCAAGTAGGCTTCCGCCGCTCACTGGTACAATGATAGTATCCACGGTTGGTAGATCCTCGAGGATTTCCAGTGCGACGGTTCCCTGCCCGGCAACAACATATGGATCGTTGTAAGCGGAGATGAAGGTCCAACCTTCTTTCCTAGCCACCTCTCGAGCATACTGCTCCGCAAGGTCGTACATTTCTCCGTGCAGAATAAGGTGGACCCTATGTTTCCTGATCTTCTCAACTTTTATTTTGGGCGTAGTCTCGGGGACGACTACCGTCGCGGCCAAATTCAGTTTCTCTGCCCCTATCGCGACAGCTTGGGCGTGATTTCCCGAGGAGGCGGCGATGACACCATGCTGCATCTCCTCCGGCGTGAGATGCATCATCCTGTTGAGTGCTCCTCTGATCTTGAAGGAGTTGGTTATCTGTTGGTTCTCTAGTTTGAGGTGGACCTCGCCATCGCAGAGGTCCGACAGAAAACCGGAACGCACCAATGGGGTCTTGTTGACCTCTCTCCGTATCGATGCCCTTGCTTCTTCTATGTCGTGAAGAGTTATCATGTTGTCATCACCTAGATATTCATGTTCGTCTAGTTTCGAGAAGCGTGACCATTCTGCCCATCCCAGTCTTCTTCGCAAGTTGGTACACGATGTTCGCCGCCGCTATGTCTTGAGCTGCCATGCCTGTTGAATCAAAGAGAGTAATCTCATCATCGGACTCTCTTCCACTCTTCTTCCCAATCAGTATCTCGCCGATCTCGGCGTGTATGTCACTGTCCTTGATTAGGCCTTGGGAGAGCGCGTGTTGAATCTCACCTATTATTCTGCATTGCTTTAGGCTGTCGACGACGATCTTCGCCCTTTTCATTATCTTCGGATCAAGTTCTTGCTTCCCAGGTCCATCAGCGCCGATTGCGTTTATGTGCACTCCAGGCTTGATCCACTCATCCATGACGATGGCATTTCTTGCTGGCGTAGCCGTTACGATTATGTCGGCACCAATCACCGCTTCTCTAGGGTTGGTTGTGGCTTGAACATTTATTCCTAGTCTCTTGCCCATCTCTGAGGAGTATTCTTCTGCATTGCTCGCGGTCCTGCTCCAGATTTTCACGTTTTCAATAGCGAAGAGTTCATGCAATGCCAACACCTGCTCGCGCCCTTGGGTTCCTGCCCCGATGACTGCGACAGTTTTGGAGTTCTTCCGAGCGAGGACACTTGCGGCTACCCCGCCTGCGGCTCCGGTTCTAACCGCAGTCAGGTAGGTTCCATCCATTATCGCCAAGGGCAAGCTGGTCTTCATATCCATGAGGACGATGACCGCCACACCCGATGGCAAGCCGATCTTTGGGTTATCATAGAAGCCCGAGGCAATCTTTGTTGAGATGAGTTGAAAATCTTCTACATAACCAGTTTTAATGTCGATTTCGCCATTGTACTTCTCCACGCCCAAATGAACCACGGGCGGCATCACGACCCTTCCCTCAGCGAAAGCAATGTAAGCTTGCCTAACCGCGTTAATCGCATCCTTCATTGGAAGGCATGATCTAACTTCCTTTTCTGAGAGAATCAGAACTCCGTGAGACTCCTGCATCTTTCAATACCAGCAACCGTTGCAATGCACTCATCTTTTACTTAGCTGTTCCATTGCATCGCACCCGCAAGGAACCCAGAGCGATTTTGAGAGGCCTTCATCTGAGGGATGCGTAAGTCTTGCTTCGATCGAAGCATAGCGAATGATACGAAAATCTCGAAAAAAGCTCATCGTCTTAGAAACACCTCTCCAATCTAGGTCAGTGGTTGACTTGTCAACCTACGTTGTCTGCGGATGGGTTAAGACTTCGTAGTGGTTTACGGATGGTTCAAGTTGAATCAGGAATTCCTTGTCTCGCGGATAGTATACAGCTCTCTCGATATCAGGTCTGGCAAACTTGCGGATTGCCTCGAAAGACTCCCATAATGACATGAAGAGGAATTCCGCTCCATACGCTCGGGATGTGAGCGTCAGCTTGGCCATCTGGTCGGTTACAGCTTTGACTATCTTGGAGTGTCGATGGCCCTAGTTCAGGGCTGAGTAGGACGAGAGCATGTCCACGTATTTCCTGACGAGGCTGTTGAAACTGTTACCGTACGATTTCCCAGTCGATAAACTCGTGGACGGTGCAATTGCTCGGTATGTTGTAGATGCTGTCTCTCACGTCCTCGCTTTGGGTTTCACCGTTTAAGCCGATTTCTGTGCTCTGACACTTGTTTTCCAAACCATATTTTCCAGTGTACACGATTTAGTCTCTGAAGAAGTGGTGCGGGGGAGGGGATTCGAACCCCTGAACCCCTGCGGGACGAGGTCACTTAACATCCTGTTCTCGATGTTCCTGAGCTTCACGCACACCCGCTTGTGAGGTGCGTCTCGCGCCTTTGACCTGGCTTCACCCTCTCTCGACGTTGGAGAGTTTGGCGCTGGGGGACTCACAACGCTGGCTGCGCTGCCTACCCCCGCTTAACCAGGCCATCCACCCCGCACACAAAATCCTCGTACGCCCTAGAGACGAACATAAAGATAATGAAAAGTAGCATCGTTGGCGACGATAAGTCGCAACCCAGTCTGTTCTCATTGAATATTGAAAGCTTGGACATAATCGTTAAAATTGTGAATATGCACATGTGATTCACGGGAGAGGCTGCAACCTCATCTCTCCGGGACGGAGAGCACATCGCAGGTTTCGCGGCAGCACTCTCCCGAGCAACATCTCGCACTTCTACTCTTCCAGTACGCCAATGAAGAAGCACTTGTATGCTGCTGTAGGCGCAGGATTCCTATTCGTGTAACCCGCTGGCTTGCTACACCAGCTCTGACGTAACAGGAACCGAGTAGACGATTCTTCGAGCGAGGAGAACCATGGGCGATTATGAGAAGAAAAACGGAGCTAAAATGCGCTAGGTGAGTGCAGAACCTGTTGGGACAGAGGCGAAGAAAACTAGAACTGGCAACTCATTTCTTGGACATAGCTTCGAAATTCTTCGCAACAACTTCCATTGTTTTCTGGAATGGTTCGTTAGGGCTCCATTCTATCGATTCAGTTCCTGTAGATCTCTCGACTTACATGCATTCCTCCTGCAACTCCTTCCCAGACTTCTACTTCATCTGTCTCGAACGTCTCTTGCAACTCAATCAAAGTTGGTTCCAAGTCTTCTACCTCGTCAGGAGTCCTACGCATTTGAACTCTAGCTAATTAGTGCTACAGTATCAAAAAAAGGAAAGTGCAGGAGGCGGGCAATCAAGAAAGCTACTCACAACACGTCACGGACGTAAGTGGCACCTGAAGGAGTTGACCATCGACATGAAGAGTTCCTCGAAATCCTCTGGCGCTTGGGCTGATAGCATCGTGTAGATCGCGAAGTATCTGGAGGATTCGTT
>Ga0129298_10000840_pt1 | contig 12670 bp, 14 predicted proteins | sample I19B2metaG_FD_94707 | JGI IMG/M metagenome (GOLD analysis project Ga0129298, IMG submission 94707) | Lake sediment bacterial and archeal communities from Gulf of Boni, Indonesia to study Microbial Dark Matter (Phase II) - ​I19B2 metaG | ecosystem: Environmental > Aquatic > Freshwater > Lake >... | reverse complement strand
GAGCAGGACTATGACGGTTCCCACTGCGTAGAGGAGAATCAGAAGATAGAGTGTCCGCCTTTGGCTTTGATCCAACGCCTGCTCCCCAAACCTAAATCGTGCCCGTTCGATAAATACCTGACAGAACGTGTGAGCTTGGCCGGGGTAATCTCATGAGATTGGAGAAGCAGTCTTCACGGTGGTTTATTCGCCCGGCATGCTGGAAGGAGTTGGTCTGTAAGATGCCGGTGCCCTGCGTCGACACCATAATTCACCGCCACAACCAAGTCCTGCTTGGCCGGCGAACCATACTCCCCTACAGAAACGTCTGGGCCCTGATCGGAGGAAGAATGCGACACGGAGAAACCTTCCCCGACACCTCGATCCGCAACTGCTTGGAATCAGGTTTAACCGTGAAACAGCCAAAATACCTAGGCATATTCCCCGTCAAGTTTCCAAAGGGAAGACATGACCTCACGATCTGCATGACCGCTGAATATGCGAAAGGAGGACCGCAGCCTACACATGAACTCTCAAAGTACATCTGGACAAGAAAAACCGACCTTAATAGGATCGGTCCGATCGGAGGAAACTACCTCAAGATGCTGAAGGCCTGGCAGAGAAAAAGACCATAGCCCTCGTTCAGATTCAGAATACGCATGCCCAAAGCGCGCTAGGCTGTTGCAGTAGTCACTTACGGGCGTCTATGCCGTGTGGCACCACTGGCAAGTGTGTTGCCTGTTAGTGGCCAAGATCATGTCAACGAAACCCTTTTTCCAACAGCCCAGCGCACTATCGAGCCGCATGGTTAATATACGTGCACTGTATTACGGTGACTGTCTATACAATGACTGGGATGATAACCCTCAGGGTCGACGAGGAGACGAAGCGGAAGATCAAACGATACGGCATTCCCGTCAGCAATGTCGCACGCACAGCAATCATGAATGAGATAAGACGAAGGGAACATGAAGATACGCTCCAAGCCCTGAAGAAGATGAAAAGAATCCTACACAAAGTCGACGTGAAGAGAATTGTCAAGCACATCAGAGAGGATAGAGATTCGCGATGAGTCTTCTCTTCGACGCATCCTCTGTGATTCAGCTGGTTAGACAGTTCGAGGAAGAAAAGGCCCTACGCCTGCTTCGTGGAAACTGCATTTTGGACCTGACCAAGTACGAGGTGGGAAATGCGCTCTGGAAGGAGCATCTCCTGCATCAAGCAATCGGAGCCGGGGAGTTACGGGAATTCCTAGAGCTTTTCAGAAGCCTTATTCATCACATCAAGACCCTATCAATAGATGCCGACCAGCTTCCCCGCGTTGCTGAACTAGCCGTAAGAGAGAGGCTGACCTTCCATGACGCCAGCTACGTCGCAGCCGCGAAGATCCACAAGCTAACACTGGTCACTGAGGACAGAGATCTGGCAAGATCGGCCTCGAGGCATGTGAAAACATTCCAGGTCAAAGATCTTAGGGCATCTAGCAAGTGAGTCCCATCGCCTCAGGGCGCTGGATCAGCATTCGTCGAGCAAACACATAGCACTCTGGCAGCTTCCCGCTCCAATCGGAGACGGTCTACGGCCCCGTGCTCATTCAACGCCTAGTTAGGAGCAAACTTTTCAAAAAGCCATGATGAGCCAATAGTGGTTGTTTGGTGGGTTAGAAGTTGGCCAGGACCGTGTTCACGCAGGAAGACCGAAAGAGACTGAAGATTGTTGCTGAGGAGGTTCCGAAAATCCGTTCGCTCATGGAGGAACTGCTCGAGACTATTGACATACTGGGCAACAGCGAGGAACTAGAAGCCATTAGAGAGTCTCTGGAACGGGTCAAAAAGGGAGAAACCAGGAGCTGGGATGCGTACGTAGATGAGCTCAGAAAGAAAGGTGGAACATAGACTCGAGCTAACTCCCAGATTCGATAAAGAACTCCGCAAACTGCCCAAGCGCGCTCGGGGGCTCTCATGACGATCATTTCAGCTACATGTTCTCTTCATTCGCTGTTTGCATGTAAACCTTAAATGTTAAGGACATGTAAACATTAGCTGTGATGGTCTGATGCCGAAGGTTGTCCAGACAGAACTCGACGAAAGGATTTACAGGGCACTTGAGTCGATAGCTAAGGAGCGGAAGCTCACTCTCAAGGACGCGGTTAGAGGGGCTATAAGTAGCTGGGTTGGGCTTCAGACGCCTATCTCTGAAGATGCCTTGCTCAAGTTGGAGCCTGAAAAGACAGGAGTCAGAACAGACGCATCCAGATTGGATGAGATGCTGTACGGACGGAGACGCAGTTGAAGGTCTTCTTGGATGCTTCTGCTCTGGTAGCCTACTATAACAAGGACGACGCACTTCACGCGAAGGCCGCAGCGACTATGAGGAAGTTCATATCTGGAGAGATTCCGCTGGCCAAGTTCTTCACCTCGGATTATGTATTCGATGAGACTGTGACAGTGATCGAATGCGTATTAGGTCAGCATGATCTTGCCGTGAAGGTAGGAGAAGCATTACGTGCTTCCTCTAGAACTGAAATCCTACCGATTGACAGAGATCTCTTCGAGTCATCGTGGAAGCTCTTCCAGAAATCCAAGGGTCTCAGCTTCACAGATTGCACATCGCTCGTTCTTATCTCCCAGCTAGGGATCCAGGCCGCGTTCACGTTCGACCGGCACCTCAGAGCATCCGGCGTCAGAACCATACCCTAAGTCGATGCGAACACAACGCGCGCACTAAGCAGTCTTCACGCTGGTTCATTCGCCCAGCATGCTGGAAGGAGTTAGTCCGCAAGATGCCGGTGCGCTGGGGATTCTGTGACCGCTCGCCTTATATCGGCGCTTCAGCGTAGTATGTTTAGATGCTAAGATGGCTAAACGTACCACCCTAACCCTCGACGACGACATCTACCGGAGACTGGTCGAGGAGAGCTTGAAGAGATACAAAACTACGAAGGCGATGTCGAGAATAGCCAATGAGCTCCTGAAAGCAGGCCTCAAAGGTGAAGCGCGGATTTTGGAGCTCGTACGCTCAAAGAAGATTGTGAAGACCAGCGCCAGAGAGTTCGAACAGTTCCGGAGAGAGTTGTCGAAGAGGTTCGAATCATGATCTTGGACACAACATACCTTCTACCGCTGGCACAAATCGCTGTGGACACTGATTTGCTGGACTTGATCGCGAACAGAAAGACAGATATCAAGCTCGAACAAGTCGCCGTAAGCCTAGTCTCCCTCTTCGAGCTTCAGGCAAAAGCCGCCAAACTGAACGTACCCGCGAAATCCACAGCGAAGGCCGTTGACTCGATATTGGCTGCGTTCAGAGTGGAGCCCTTCTACAGGACGGAGATAATAGATGCAAGCTTCGAGCTAAGAAGAATCATCCCCGACTACGTGGACTGTGTGATAACAGCCACCGCTATTGTTCTGAAGGAAGACCTGGCCACTGAAGACTCACTAATCACCTCCAAGAGAGAAATTCTGCGAAAGAAGCATGGCATAGACGTTCTCAGCTTCAGAGAGATCGTGGCAAAATAGACTCATGTTGACCGAAAGCCTTCGTTAGGCGTTGCATGGCGGCTGAAAAGCAGTAGGTCGAAAACTCACGAGTATGTGATTTCCCATGTGGCTTTGAATGTGTATTCGCTGGTTTTGGTGAATGGTGTTGTGAAGGCTGATGTGGCGAAAAGGTTTCCGGCTGATGAGGTGCTGAGCGGATGGGTGTTGAGGTGGAGATGATCTTCGATGAGGAATAGGTTGATACTGCTCTATTCCGGCCTGCTGCCTGTCTCCTGGAGTCAGCCCCGTTCTCTTTGAGGTCAGGCATGTTCTAGATCGCTAGTGATGTCATCAAGGGAGTAGAGGAGGACATCTTCTTCAGGTTCGAACTTGAATCCGGATCTGGCATATACGATGAAAACGTTCTTTCTTTTCTCTTTCTTCCACTGGAACCTGTCAGCTTTTGATCTCAAAGCGCGCAGAACATCAGGTCCAACAGGTGATCTCGTCCATTTTGCTTCAACGAAATATGCTGTCGTTCTCTTCTCATCCACTGCCACCAAGTCGATCTCAGCATCCCTAGACCACCATCGTCCGAGGCTGTGGAAATTCAGCTTTTTCCTGTTTCTCAGTAGAAGCAGGTGTTCTGTTGCGATGGTCTCGAAGGTCGGTGCCACATGCTCGTCAATCTTTTCGATCACGTTTCTGTGAACCTCGCGTTCTTGGCCAAGCTCTAGAAGCGGTAGCTGGGGGCGGATGAATCTGAACCAGAATCTTGTGAGCGCATCCTTCAGGCTGTATCGGGCTTTGCCGCGTTTCACTTCAAGCAGAGGGTATGTTCTCTGAACAAGATCTAGTTCCTGCTCGAGAACTCTTACATACTTGGAGATCTCGGTCTGAGGAATTCTTGACTTGTCAGCAATCTCACCAAGTGCAGACGCTCCTCCCGCAATGGCTTCGAGGATCTGAATATACCTAGATGGTTCTCTGGTCTCGGTTGATATCAAGTTCAGGGGCTCCTCCCTTAGCGGTGCGCCGGAAGCCACGCGCGCGCGCCAATTAGCTCGAAGCCGAGTGCCGGGAGCGTCTCAAGGCCAGTTCCAACCGTTTCAAAGGCTTCATGTACCAATTCGCTCACCTGCCTCAAGCAGTTCGCAGCCTCCAATCATGAGCTTCGAATACTGTTGGCGCGATCTTCCATGTGCGTCTTTGATCGTACGCGCCGATCTTCTGCCCAGATCCTTAGCGGCTATGGCCAAGAACGGAACGGCCAGCACCTCCGCCTGTGCAGGTAGATGATTTCAGGTATGCCTGCAAGGTGAACCAGCAGGAAGAATATGAACCAAGCCTTGTCACCATTTCTGGCGGAGAACCACAGCCCCAGAGACATCCAGAAGAACGACCAAGCAGACAGCACGATCACCGCTGGGAAGACGATGGGATGAAGTGGCAGCTGCAACCCTATCTTCCTCCTACGCATTTCTTAATGCGGCCACATCTTTCAATCCCTCACTCTTGGGATTTGCGTCCGAATCCGCGCACGCTGTTCGGCGCAACATGAGCGGTAGAATGATTGCTCTAAGAGTCTGGTGCGCGTGAAGGAACTGGAGCGCGAAGTGGGCCTCTCCTTCGAGCCAGCAAGATCGGGTACACAAGGGAGAGTGAGAAGACGATTATTAGGAGAACTCCGAGTTCTCTCTCATCCAGTGGGTAAGGCCAGATGAGAAGGCTGTTGCTCACATAGTCCTTGAGATGCCCCACCATCAAGTCGTGGCGGACTCCGTAACTGAAGTTCGCTAGGAGGCTTATTGCAGAGGCGAGGGAGATCAGCCAAGCGCCGAGGATATGGCGACTCTTACTGATGAACTCGAAGGCTTCGGAAGCGAGAATGACAAGTAGGGATGACGATAAGTACATGTGTCTTGCGATGTTTGCCCATCCCCCGACCCAGAAATCTCGCCCAGCTTGCCCCCCGAGGTTCAGTAATGACATGAAGAGCCAGAAAAAAGTGGCCAATGTGGACAGAAGCATGGCCTCATCCTTCGCCTTAGATTTCAATGAAAGGAAGCCAGCGAAAGAAACAGGCAAGATAGGAGATACGAAGAAGATGCCCAGTGGAGAGATCAGCGAGCCGAGAAGCCCCTCCACGTTCAGCCATGTTGCATCCGCGGTTATGTGAACCAATTCGAAGCCCACTGATGGATGGACGACTTGTCTTGGAGTCGTCAGAGGATTGCCGGTCACCAAGTAGTTCCAACTGGCAAACAAGGCAATGCTCGGTAAGAGTCCGAGGGCCGCAGTGAGGAAGTGTTCCTTTCTGGAAAAGGCTCCTCCCTTCATGAGGTAGTATAGGATGAGGGGCATGGCGATGATTGATGCGTTGAAGGAACTCACAGCTAGACCACAGAACAGCGAGACTAGAAAGAGATCGCGTGGAACTCGGCTTCTTCTGTAATTGAAAAGGAAGACTACTGTAAGAAGCATGAACATGGCGGCAATGGGCTGCGGATATAGGAGTCTGGAATAGGAAAAGGCCATTGTGGCGAGACCGTAAAGGAGGGCTGAGAGATCTGCAGTGATTCGACTCTGACCTACTTGCGAAGAGATCCGCCGCACCAACAAGGCATTCAGACACGTGTAGAAGATCATTCCGATGACTAGAGATCGTATCCGGAATTCCTCGCCTGAGAACGCCTCGCCAACCAGGTGATAAGGAAACAGAGCCAAAGCTGCTAACGGTTCAAAGGGGGCATAGTAATACTCCCCGATCTGAAAGACATCTGTCGAGACTTTCGGAGGCGAACCTCGGCCAAGCCAGACCCTTCCTTCACGCAAGGCCTGAACCTGATAGTATACGGCCCATTCCTCTGAGGAATGTAGATGCTCTCTCCAAGTGGAACTGAACACAAAACCCCTCAAATGCCGCCATTCACCTCCATCAGCCAGGAACCAACATATGTCAAAGGAGGAGACTATGTGAATGACGAAGACGGCTGCGAAGATCAGTGCACTACGCCTTCGTCCGAGGATTCCTTTGAGCAAACTCATTCCTTGGCCTCTTCTCGATTCTCTCGTTGATGCTTCTTTGGTGATTCGCCTCGAATGTGTCTCATGAGATGTGGTAGGCAACGTACACCGAGATCGCGGCAGGTATTGTGGCAAAATACCATGTGGGCCAGAGAATCCCGAGAAGATTCACTAGGCCTAGGAGCGGGGCCTCTCCAGGAGTGATCCAGAGTCCTCCAAGTGGATCCATTGGATGAGGAAATGCGAATCTCAGCACATAATAGAGAACGTCAAGAAGAGTCATCGCCCAGAGAAAGTTGGCAGCAGACACCACGAACTTTCTCTGAAGTTCATTGAGATCTCTCCGACGAGAAAACAGATCGTTGATTGTTGGAAGGAAGGCAGCGAGAGCCAGAACAGGAGCGAATGGAAACAGAACATACGGAGGAATGTTCAGGAACTCAGCACGGTAGATCTCTCTGTAAGGAATTCCATCCAACGTGATGTAGTAGTACTCCAAGTACGAGAATATGAACGCTAGGACCGAGCAAAGTACCACGTATCCCAGAAACTCCTCCTTCTTCACTATTCACCACCGAACACTCTTCTGGAGATCGGAAGGACTGTGCATGTTACGACACCTACAAGTCCCAAGCCAAGCAACACGGTCTTCCATTGAGGATATGCCTGTTGCTTGAAGCCTATGACTACAGTATTCGAGTCCGCGGGAAGTTCGGGAAGAATAACGTAGTTCTCAGCGAACAGAGGCCATTCCTTGCCATTTACTCGAACCCAGCCAATTCTCTCTTTACCATTGACGAGAAGGGTCAGTCCTCTTTCGGCACACGGTCCCAACCTGACAGTGATCTCAGGTCCAATCTCCACACTGAATCCGCTGTAGCTCCTTGCCCTCTCAAGCGCGAAATTTGTGATCTCATTCACGTTAGCCGTCCAGACACTTCCTTTCTGCAAAGCATACTCCATTGTGCGTATGCCTATCGTGAACGCCACATCGTCATACAGATGATTGTAGAGAAGGAGAATCCCTCCAGACTCGGCCAGCTCATCGACCAGCCTTCTCATCGAATCTTCCATGCTCAAAGTGGATCCCAAAGGAATGTAACCTAGAGTTTCTGGAACCAGAACAAGCGAAGGCCTTCCATGCTCCTCAGGGAACCAGAACGCAAAGAAGGGGCTGCTATGATCATCAAATACACATCTGAAGCCCAGCGCGAGGAGCGCCCTAAGCGTATCATCATTCGACTTGTAGTGCGGCGCCTCAAAAGCCAGCACCCTACTTCTGACGACATCTTCGATTTCGATCTTTCCGACTGATATTCGCCGCTGCTGATCCTCATACTCCATCCAAGAACCGTTGACCAGAAACTCGGTTCCAACACCGGTCCTCCAGTTAGCGTGCTGATGAGTCAGTCCGTGTTGGACGACCACGCCTCTTCCTCGGATGACGGCGTTAAGCCATTCGCTTACAGGATTCGCAGACTCTTCACTCAGGCGAATCTCCAGTCTGCTCACCGGATCCATATAGACCGGAACCAAGGCAACTGAAAGTGGGACGCGCCTCGCTCGGTACTCCTGTAGGTATCCGTGGGCCCTCTCCAACCACTCTGCGCTGGTATGAAGGGGATCTACATCTTCTATTCGACATATGAACGCTGAATTGAGATTTCGCGGATATGGGCGTAGCAGCACAGTGGGCGTATTTGACGATACAAATCTTATCGCGGCCGATAGCAAAGCCGGCCTGGACCAAGGAGATTCTGGATCGACATTCCACCAGTTGGACACATCATAGGCGAAAAAGTAGGAGATCGTTCCTGTATCGAGTCGAAGATGAGTCTCTGACGGGAAGAGTCTCCTTGATGTTATGTCGAGGAAACAGGCTTCGACTCTTGCTTCAATCACCTCCACATGAGTAACTAGTTCGTTGAAGATCCTTGTTCTCCGAGAGCTTGATGATGCGAAGGCGACACCGAAGGTCTCAGCCAAGGACTCAGAGACATACCTTAATCCAAACACTTTGGACAAAGTTTCTCTGTCGAGCGCTCCGATACCGTGTCCTATCCACAACAGGTTTCTTCTGCCAGACAGATTCAGTATTGACTCGGAAGCGTTCTCACCTAGCTTGCTCAACCCAGATTCAAAGATGATGAGTAACGAGTACGTGCTCAGTTCTGAGATCTGGCTTCCCGGCGTTACCAAGTCGTATGGATAACCGGAATGTCTCAGCATATCACTGAGATGAGCAACACTCTCCCTCGAAGATTCGCCGGCGACTACCCCGACTCTGAAGTGATACTCATCGCTACCTGTAGCTTGGACTCGTAGCATAGTTGCAGAGATCGTGAGGAGAAGGAGCGCACACATCGACCCGCGCGGTGCCTGGCGTTTCAATGAGATCTCCGTTCTAATCCCGTGAGATGACTGGAGCAAGGATAAGCGACTCAGTTCTGGCTGCAACTCGTTCTGTTTTGATCCATTTGGGGGAGTCTCGTCTGAGAACATGAAGGATGGCTCTTATGGTGCATGGCATCCAATGGTATGTGTAGGCAGTTGTCAGAATCATCAGCGGAACGAAGAGGAGTTTTGAATGTAGGATGGAATGTGACCTGTCGACGGGTCTTCCGCAACAGTCACAGAATCCTTGGCCTTGAATCGTCTCATTCAGACAATGGCGACAGACATTCTGTCGATCAAGGGAGGAGTCATCCTTGCTGGTTCTCACAAGGCCGTAGGCTATGAGCGGAAAGAAGCTCAAGCCATTTGCAATCATGAAGTATGAAGGAAACGGATTGAAAGTCGTTATTACTGCGGCTAGGCTGAGTAGGGAGAGGATCCAGCAGAACAACATCACTGGCGGGATGACTATGAAGGACAGGTAGTAGGCCATATCCACTTTCTTGATCAACTTGATCTTTGCCCTCAACAGAGAGCCTGAGAGCACATGGATCTGGAGAGCCTGCAGCGTCCCCCAAGCCCATCTGGTCCGCTGCTTGTACAACGCTCCAAAGCTGTCCACTGCCTGCTGGCTGACGGTTGTTGTGATCAGGAACTCGTTCTCCCAGCCTTTGAGAAGAAGCCTCGTTCCTATGTCCAGATCTTCGGTCAGAGCCTCTCTCCGCCACCACTCGCCATTCTCAAGAGATATCGAGTCCAGCGCGGTAGCCCTGATGAATTGACCATTCCCTCCCAACGCCACTGCGCCTTTGAATATGCTTCGCACAAACTGTGAGACTCGGGCAAAAGTTGAGAACTCTATGTCCTGAAGGAAAGCTAGGAAGAAATCGTGCCTGTTGCTCATTCGAACCAGAGCCTGCAGAGCCCCGGCTTTTGGATTTCTGAACTGGTAAGACGCTTTCCTCAACATGTCGCTTTTAGGTAGGCCGTCAGCGTCAAAGACCCCAACAATCCAGTCATCGAACAGGCGCCATCGTTTCTCAAGGAGATACCTGTAACCGGTGTTGAGGGCTTGGCTCTTCCCCATCCCAGATTCATCCTGAGGAATTCGCAGGACATCAAGATTGGGAAACTCTCTGCGAAGACCAAGTGCGATCTCTGCTGTCCGATCAGTACTGCCATCATCTATCAGTAGGACCTCAAAGAGCTTCTGGGGGTAGTCCATCGACAGTATTGTTCGGAGCGTTCTTTCGATCACCAATTCTTCGTTTCGGGCTGGAACCATTATGCTGAAGAAGTGATCCGTAGCCTCCTTCTCTTCTTTCAGCCTTCTTCGGTCGTGGACAAAGACCACGGAAAGCATCGTGAGATTGTAGAGCGTGCAGAAGAGGAAAAAGAACAGCGTAAGCCAAGTGGTGTCTACGGTAATGTTGAACATTGTTGCCGAGTGGGTGACCAGGACTGGTCCAAGGAGCGTTGCTACGAAAAGCAAAAGCGTCAGACCAAGTCCTACCGCGACGAAACCGGCCATATCGATCACCTATGCTCTGGATCTGAGGAGGGCCGGGATCAAGTCAGGTTGAGATGGAATGGGCAGTGGTCCATGGCCTAGTGTTGTGATCTCTTGCACAAGTCTGGCGATCTGTTCTCCGGATGATCCGTCTCCGAAGGGAGATCTCGCGGGAAGCTTCTTGTCGCAGCTAAGACTCTGAGTAATACATCTGACTATGTTCTCTTTTCCTGTGCCAGCGATCCTTGCGAAGCCCCACTTGACGGCTTCAGGCCTTTCCGTGGAGTCTCTCATCACAACGACGCGTTTTCTGATTGATGGAGATGTGGCTTCCTCTTGGATGCCACCTGAATCCGTCAGGATCAGGGAAGATCGTTTCATTAGGACTAAGAAGTCGAAGTATCCTACTGGTGGGAGAAGCTGGATGTTCCTATCCGAAAGCAACCTTTCCAAGAGACCGGAATCTCGAAAACGTTTCAGAGTACGAGGATGAACCGGAAAAACAACTGGAAGCGGTGAACCCTGAAGCGTCTCTGCGAATTCCCGAAGAATCTCTGCGTTGTCTACGTTCTCGGCCCTATGTGCGGTGACAAGCACATATTCCTTGAAGAGTAGTCTCTCTGATATTCTTGAGACATATTCGGCCTTTGGGACGTAGTGAATGGTTGAGTCTATGACGGTGTTTCCAGTGATGTGCTTGATCCCTCGTGTTTTCTCCTCTTGGAGATTGAGATATGCGGTCTTTGTGGGAGCGAATAGATAGTCTGAGACATGGTCGATCATCCTCCTGTTGTGTTCTTCAGGCATCCGCCAGTCATAACTTCTCAGCCCTGACTCGACATGGCCAACTGGCACCTTCTCCTTCAGCGCCGCTATGGTTGCAGCAAGAGCAGTATTCGTGTCTCCCTGAACTAGAACAAGACTGGGGCGAACGCTCCTGATCGCCCCTGCGGTTCTTGTGACGACCTCTCCGGTCAGGGCAGCAGGATTGTCTGCCTTGACAGCCAACTCGCAGTCCGGCTGAGGTAACTCCAATTGATCTATGAATGATTGTGAAAGCCCATAGTCATAATGTTGGCCCGAATGCAGGAACTTGAAGCAAACTTTCAGTCGTTTCAATGCGAAGATAACGGGGGCCATCTTGATCAGTTCAGGCCGTGTGCCAGCGACGAGCAGCGGTTCGTTCAAGGTCAAGCGCCTGAAAGCCGGATAGGTCGGCTGTCGATATATCAGTGTTTCGCTAATGGTACATCAACGTATCAACATCCAGAGCCTATTTAAACAGTCTACAAAACGCGCGAGTCCTGCGGAAATAGATCTACCCGAGATGATCTTGGCCGCCGGCAAGCGGTCGCTCCTCGGCGCGGCTAGGCCAGATAGACATACGCCAGTGGCAATTGCAGCAGTCTTGCGTGCCAACAGCGGGTTTGTGGAACAGGCGTCACGGTGTCAGCAGAGCCGTCAGCTGCGTAACGTTGGGCATTCCTTCAATACTACGAATGCTAGAGAACGCCCGGTCCATTTGGCTATCATTCAGAACAAAGCTTGCGCACTCCTTGAACTTCTGATAAAGATCAGCGTCTTTCAGTGGCCTTTCCGGTGTTCCCCGCGCCGTCTCCGCGACTTTCTTGATTAGCCGTCCGCCGTGAAGCTCAACCTCCACCACACTCCTCATCTTATCTGTTCCCATCATCGCTAACTCAGAATCCAACATCGTTCTCACCTTCCGCAACGCCTCCTGCATTTCTGCACTTTCCAAGAATTCCCTCGTGTATTCGCGGAGTCCTGCTCGTCGCCTCAGCAGAATGCTCGCCAACCCAAATTGCAGACTGAATTTCGCCTGAAGTTCGTCAACAGGATGAGCATATCGAAGAGGCTCAAGTATATTCGGTCCCGCACGTAGCCTAATTTCGCGCACCTCCTCCGGCGTGAGATTCTCCTCACAAACAATCTCTAGCAGCGCATCCATCGAAGGTTGTGCAAGCGATCCGCATGGGTACATCTTTATTGATGCCCCTGGATCGACCAGTGAGTATGGATCGCCTAGTTTGCCCATGATCTTCTCAGCATCAACACCCTGGCCAAGAATCTCCATGAAACCCCAGCGTCCATCCAGAGAATTCCTGTCCGCAGTGAACCCCCTCTCGGCAAGCATGCATGCAATGATGCCGTTGGAGGCTGCTCTGCCGGCGTGAAGCGGCTTGGTCATTGTTCCAAAGTTCGCCCGGATACCAGAACTCATACTTGCAACTATCCCCAATGCACACCTCAGTTCTTC
>Ga0129298_10000839_pt1 | contig 12677 bp, 6 predicted proteins | sample I19B2metaG_FD_94707 | JGI IMG/M metagenome (GOLD analysis project Ga0129298, IMG submission 94707) | Lake sediment bacterial and archeal communities from Gulf of Boni, Indonesia to study Microbial Dark Matter (Phase II) - ​I19B2 metaG | ecosystem: Environmental > Aquatic > Freshwater > Lake >... | reverse complement strand
TTTGCATCGGAGTTGGGAAGCTGTTCTCCAATATTGGCAATGCTGAAAACTGAACCCGTGAAGGATTTTTCAGGAAAGGCATCAACGGAAATCCGGACATTCTGATTTTTCATTATACGGGCTATCTCAATCTCATTCACATACATTTTGGATAACATCGAAGAGAGATCAGGCAATGTTGCGATTGTAAGATCCCATGGATTGATGTTTGAACCGGCTTTTCTTTTGGTGCCGTTTCTTTCTCTCTTGTATATGACCATCCCGTTTGCAGGAGCCTTTACAGTGAACTGTGCCAGGTAATCTTCGAGATCATTTACAGTTGTTTCTCCCACTGAAACATGAAGCTTCTGGTTGTTAATTTCAGCCGTGACCTGCGCCACCCTCAGGGCATAAGCCTTTATTTTCTGCTCCAGAGTCCTTCTCTGTTTATCGAGATCAATCTGTGCTTTGCGTATTGTTGCTGGAGGCTCAAATTTTGACTGTTCAAGTGTGATGGCAGCCTCTTCAACAGTATATGTCTGGTTTTTGATCTCGTCCCTGAGGTTAGTAAGGACAACTGCTGAATCAAGCAGCTTCATCTCAAGGGTTTCAACCTCTTTTTTTAGTTTTTCCCTTTCATCCTTAAGACTGTTATCGAATTGGGAGCGGTCGAGCTGAGCTATATAATCACCTTCCTTTACAATAGTTCCCTCAGCGACTATATCCTGAATCTTAAGGTCCATAAAACGCATGTTATTATGTCCTCCTCCCCGGTCTCCCATTGTTCTTCCCTGTGCCATCTGTGGACCTTTTATCTCGATGGACTTTTCTGCAATAAGTTCACCTGAATTGGAAACAGAGATCTCAAAAAGATCTTTTTCAGCTTCTGCATACACTACCACTTTCCCCCTTGATGAACTTATTTTGTTGAAGGCAATGAGTGCTGCAACTGCAACAACAATACCTGCAGTTACTGATATTCTTTTCAGTACTTTTTCCCTGTTTTTCATGTTAAGACTGTTGTTAATTCCTTAAAATCTCAATCATTTCCAGAATAGCTTCAGTGTCAACAGAATCCCTCACCGGAGAAAGTCCAAGCAGAGGCCTGACACTGTTAAGATCGTCACCTGTCACAAAATCCTTTCCTACTTTAATATAATACAGCAAGGCTGATTTAAGTGTATTGGACTTGACCCTGAAAGAGTAACGACTGCCCCGTGCCGGAAAGATATGAACAAATCTTGAATTATGGTTGTGATACTTCAGAGTCCATTCCGATCCATCTGACAAATGAATAATTTTGAATTCATTCATTTTTGTGCCCGTCCAGTCTGAAAATGATAACCTTTCAGAAAGGTTTTTCTCAAAGAGGAAATCGAGGACCTCCCTGCAGATTTTATTTATCGGAAGCTTGCCATTATAGACATCCATAACAGATGTTCCAAGGTGCTTAAGTTCTTTTACAAGATCATTGTCAGCGGTTTTTCTGCCGGCTTCAGACCGGATACCGACAAAATCCTTAATAAATCCAAGATGATGTTTCAGAGGATTAAATAATATCGGTTCAGGTATCTGATTATCAGCAATCATGTTACAAAGATACCACAAACAGAAATCTCTGGGGAAAGAATCTTCTTTAAGAAATGTTAAAATATCCGGAATCGATTATCTTTAAATCGGATTGTAAAACATAAAAATAACCAGATGGCTTCCTCTTCTAAACTAAATTTTCATAAGACAATCAATCATAAGCAGCCCGACAGGGTTGTTGTAGATTTCGGATCAACAGCAGTTACCGGCATACATGTTCTTATTGTGGAAAAGCTACGTGAGTACTACGGTCTGGAAAAACGTCCGGTAAAGGTAATTGAACCTTACCAGATGCTGGGTGAGATCGACACCGAACTTGTTAAGGCTATGGATCTGGATGTGGTTGGATTATACGGGCATAAAAACATGTTCGGCATAGCAAATGAGAACTGGAAAGTACACAAAACCCTGTGGGGACAGGAAGTACTTTTTCCCGGAGATTTCAACTATAAGTATAATGACAACGGAGATATCCTGATCTATGCTGAAGGTGATACATCATATCCCCCGACAGCGATGATGCCAAAATCAGGATATTTTTTCGATGCCCTGAACAGGCAGAAACCTATTGATGATTCAACGCTTAAAGTGGAAGATAACCTTGAAGAGTTTGGATACATAACCGATAGTGACCTTCAGTATTGGAAGAAACAGGCTGAGGGAGCTGACAGTGAAAACAAGGCAGTTGTCGCCTCACTTGGAGGAACAGCACTTGGCGATATTGCCCTCGTACCAGCCATGCAACTAAAAGATCCTAAGGGTATAAGAGGAGTTGAAGAGTGGTACATATCAACACTTATGAGGGAGGATTTTGTGAAGGAACTCTATGAGCGGCAGACAGATATAGCAATTGAAAACCTCCGAAAGTATAATGAAGTGATTGGCGACAAGCTTGATGTTGTATTTACCTGCGGCACCGATTTCGGGACACAGAATTCAACTTTTTGCTCCAATGAAACATTCGACAGAGTCTGGCTGCCCTATTACCGCAAGGTAAACGACTGGATTCATGAAAATACCAGGTGGAAGACCTTCAAGCACTCGTGCGGGGCGGTTGAGACCCTTTTGAATAATTTCATCGAGGCAGGTTTCGATATAATAAATCCGGTTCAGATAAATGCAACTGGCATGGATCCGCTTGTTCTTAAGAAAAAATACGGTGACAAACTTGTTTTTTGGGGAGGAGGTGTTGATACACAGGGGGCTTTTGCCTTCGGAACTCCCCACCAGGTAAAGGAACAGGTCAAAAGGCAGTGTGAAATACTTAACAATAACGGTGGCTTTGTTTTTAATACTGTTCATAACGTTCAGGCAAATGTTCCTTTTGAAAATGTTGTAGCGATGCTTGAAGCTCTTAGAGAGATGAGGTGACGATGAGACCGGGAGATGGGGAGAATGGGAGACAAAGGGCTACGAAGTATTGGGCTTTGAGTTCCCCTCCTTTTAAAGCTAATTTTTAATTACATCTGCAAATAAGCTAAATGCTGATTGAAGAAGGAGATCCCTCGCTTCGCTTCTTTCCCTCACATTTTACAATAAAAGAACCTGTCATCCCGATCCGCTTCAGCGGGAGAGGGATCTCCTTCTTATAATGAAAAAATATATAAATAATATGTGACTAAAGATTAGCTTTTGAAGGAGAGCGTGCCCCGCTTAGGTGGGGGGAAACTTATAATACTACTTCAATTCAGTTTATAATTTCCTTAAGTTGACGGCTATGGGGTAAGGGTAGGTTTTAAGTAGAGACAAAAGAACAGTACCATCTTAAAAGAATATATTTAAAGAGTCTCTTAATATCAGTCAGCTATCAGATAAGCTCTGACAGAATTTTTTACCCCGGTTCTTGATTTGAATTCGACATTTAAGGTGAATTTTTCTCCGGGAGCACACTGTAATTCGAAGAGGAACGGAGGAGCTGTAATTTCTTTAACAGGATCAAAATCACGGAAAAAGGTCACAGAAGCAATCTGCCCGGGATTATCTGCAAAAGGTTCAATTAAGAATGTTTCATTGCTCCTGATGTGAAAAAGTGAATCCAGCCGTTTTCCCAGGAACATAAAATCTGCCACATCATTCAGAAGAGAGAAAGTGCGGTTGTTATCCTTGCCATGTGAGATTCTTATTTGGGGATTTTGGATAACCAAAGTATCCTTATCTTCAGGTATCCTGTGTATAATCATACTGCTGATCCTTTCTGTTTCAGCTCTTCCTGTTCCCTTTCTGGTACGTTTTAAAGTCAGCAATTGACGTCCTTGCGGAAGTGAGAGTATTTCACTGACCGATGAGTTCTTTCCAGATATTTTTAATGATGCCGTATCATATTTTGTGAAAACGATGAACTCACTCCCCGGGTTTACTGACTCAGCATTGTATCCAATCTCTACGCTGTAAGTCCCTTTTTCTGAAATGTTTATGTCGTAGCTGATATAGCTGCCAGGTTCTTTCAGATTATCTATTGAAAATAAGGTCTTTTCAATATTAAGATCATTTGAAAATAAATCAACATAAGCATCCAAATTTACAGGAGAGCCCCTTTCTTCCCATTTTCCAGGTTCATATATTCCCTGATCGTAAGCTCTTCCTCCTCTGAGTATTGATTCAAACCAGTTTTCAGTTTCTTTTCTAAGTGAACTAGTCAGTTCAGGATTAGCTGATGCAATATTGGTTTTTTCCAGAGGATCCTTTTCCAGGTCATATAACTCACAATAAACAGAATCTTTCCCGTAATGAAACATATCAAACCTGATCAGCTTGTAGTTTCTGTGTTGGACTGAAATCTGCCTTACCCTGGGATGATCAATATTGATTTTGCCCCTGGGTATCTGATAAAAATTTGTATTATCAAAATAATACCTGTTATCCCAGTCTCTTATCCTTTTTCCCTTCAGTAAAGGCCAGAGACTTTTACCTGAAAGGGGAAGGTTATTTTCAGGAATCTTTATATTGCATGCGTCAAGAATTGTTGGAAAAATATCGATGATCCCTGATAATTCATTGAATTTCTTTCCCCGGGGGATCGTATTTTTCCACATAATATAAAACGGGGTTAACTCTCCGCCCTCATAGATTGAAGCCTTTCCTCCCCTGTGAAGCGTTTTCCATGCCCTCGACCTTTCAGCCTGTTCACTTTCGTTCATCCTGCGGTTTGAATAGGACAGATCGAAGCCGGGAGCAGGTCCGTCATCAGACATGAACATGATGATGGTTTTTTCCTCAAGGCCGTTTTTTTCAACTGCATCGAGAACTTTGCCAATGTTGTTGTCAAAAAGCTCTATCATTCCATATAGCCTTGATACATGATCACTGTAGCCCTTTGCCTTATATTTTTCGAATAAAGCTGCAGGACAGTTAAACGGTTCGTGGACAGACTGTACGGGGACATAGGCAAAAAAGGGCTTGTCCCTGTTCCTTTCAATGAATTTTACCACCTCGTTTCCCAGTACATCTTCAACAGGCCCATCGGTATTAACAATCTTATTATTGAATATCAGTTTGTTGTCGAGGAAATTGTAAAGTACCGGATGTATCCCTGTATCAAAACCCCGGCTCCAGGAGAAATACGAGTAAGTCTTGCCACTGTGCCATTTCCCGAAAGCCCCTGTGGCATAGCCTTCTTTTTTAAGGACATCCGCAATTGTTGTTTCATCTTTTCTGATAAAGTCCCTGCCATCATGTACATCCCATACCCCTGTTTCAAGGTGATACCGTCCTGTCAGCAATGATGCTCTTGTGGGGGCAGAAGCTCCTGCGCTCTGGTAAAACCTCGTGAAGCTGGAACCTCCCCGGGCAATCCTGTCGATGTTCGGAGTTTGTATCTGGCTGTTTCCTTCGAAGCTGATATCACCATAGCCGAAATCATCTATAAGAAAAAGTATGACATTGGGTTTTACACCTTTAGCATCATCCCTGTCATGACTTATATTACATGATGTGATTGCCGGTGAAACCATGCATAGAAGCGGAAGGAGATTCTTATTCATAAGGACTTTTTATTCGATGAATTCCGGAACAATCTGGCCGAAATTCAATATTTTTGATTAATATCAGCCAAATTAATAAAAGAATACAGAAAAAACCAAAGCCGGCTATTTATGAAAAAATACTTTTACATCCTCTTAATTATTTGTGCCTGTTCCGGCAAGGAAAAGAATATAAATATTGAATTCTCACTGGCAGGAGAATGGAAATTCCGTATTGATTCCCTCGATCAGGGGATTAATGAAAAATGGTATGAAGCAGATATGAATGAGACAGTTAAGCTGCCGGGTTCCATGGCTGAAAACGGTAAAGGTTATGATGTGTCACTTTCAACCAACTGGACAGGAGATATTGTCGACAGGTCATTTTTCAATGATAATAAATATGAGAAATACCGGCAGCCCGGGAACTTTAAAGTTCCATTCTGGCTTCAGCCCGTAAAGTACTACAGGGGAGTTGCCTGGTATCAGAAAGAATTTGAATTACCTCAGGAGTTTGCTGCTCAGAGAGTTTTCCTTTACCTGGAAAGGCCACACTGGGAGACTACAGTTTTTGTAAACGGGAAGGAAGCAGGCAGGCAGAACAGTCTTGCCGTTGCACATCAGTATGATATAACTGATTTCTTCGCTGCCGGTAAAAACAGGATTAGTATCAGGGTAAATAATGATATGGTGGTTCCTGTGGGCGTAAATTCCCATAGTGTAAGCGATCATACACAGTCGAACTGGAACGGTATTGCCGGAGACATAAGCCTCAGAGCCCTGCCTTCAGTGTATATCGATGATGTGGCAATTTACCCTGACATAAAGAATAATAAGGCAAAGGTTTTAGTTGAGGTAAGGAATAAATCAGGGAATGGGTTTAATGGAAGGATCGTTCTGAAAGCTAATAGTCAGAATGATGTTAAGGTGAAGGCAAAAAGTGTATCAGCTGTATCAGATTCCGAATTGTTTCAGCTGGTTATTGATTATCCCATGGGAAAGAAATTTAAGACATGGGATGAATTTTCCCCGGTCCTCTACACTTTGGAAGCCAGCCTGCGAGATCATGAAGGGAGAGTTTTACAGGCACATAAAAGTAACTTCGGAATGCGTGAGTTCAAAGCATCAGGGACCCGTTTTGAAATAAACGGTCATCCGGTTTTCCTGAGGGGAACTCTTGAGTGCTGTATTTTCCCTTTGACAGGCTATCCTCCAACCGATGAAGAATCGTGGAAGAGGGTGCTGAAGACCTGCAGGGATTATGGCCTGAATACAATCAGGTTTCATTCCTGGTGTCCGCCTGAAGCAGCTTTTGCTGCTGCTGATAAGCTGGGTATGTACTTCCATATAGAATGTTCATCATGGGCCAACCAGGGTACTCAGCTTGGAGAAGGAGGCATTATTGACGATTATATTTACAGGGAAGGAGACAGGATTCTCAAAGCCTACGGCAATCATCCTTCATTCTGCATGCTTGCTTACGGAAATGAACCTGCCGGTAATAAACAGAGTGAATATCTGGGCAGACTTATTGATTACTGGAAAGCAAAAGACAACAGGCATCTTTACACCTCAGCTGCAGGCTGGCCTTTCATTCCTGAAAATGAGTATAACCTCGCTCCTCAGCCGAGAATTCAGGTCTGGGGAGGAGGTTTAAAAAGTATAATCAACCGTGAGGCTCCGCAGACTATGTATGATTTCAGGGATATTATCTCCAGGTACACTATTCCGGTTGTAAGTCATGAGATAGGGCAGTGGTGCGTTTATCCGGATTTTAAGGAAATTGATAAGTACACCGGAGTTCTTAAGGCAAGGAATTTCGAGATTTTCCGGGAATCACTTCAGGAAAACGGAATGGGTGATCAGGCTGAAGATTTCCTGATGGCATCCGGCAAACTGCAGGCTTTATGTTATAAGGCAGATATTGAGGCAGCACTGAGAACACCGGGATTTGCCGGATTCCATCTGCTGCAGCTTCATGATTTCCCGGGACAGGGAACAGCACTGGTGGGGATACTCAACCCGTTTTTTGAATCAAAAGGGTATATATCTCCTGAAGAGTTCAGAATGTTCTGCAATTCTGTCGTTCCCCTGGCCAGGATTGAAAAGCATGTTTATAAAAACAATGAATCGCTGAGCGGAAAGGTTGAAATAGCCAACTTCGGGGCAACTGAAATCAAAAACAGTGTTGTTGCATGCAGACTTATCGGCAGCAAAAATGACACTATTGCAACACACTTGATGGATAAGTCTTCTTTCGGAATCGGAAATTGTATTCCGGCAGGATCATTCTCATTCAGTCTTCAAAAAATCACTGAACCTTGTAAACTGAGATTAGATGTTTCAATTGAGAATACACAATATCATAACAGCTGGGATATCTGGGTATATCCTGCAGATCAGAAGACAGAACCGGGCGCGGTACTGATAACCGACAGGCTTGATGCATCAGCAGAGTCTGTACTTAAAAAGGGAGGATCGGTATTGTATCTTCCTTACGGGAAAGTTGCAAAAGGAAAAGGAGCTGAGATCGCTATTGGTTTTTCCAGCATATTCTGGAACACAGCCTGGACCAATAACCAGCCTCCTCATACGCTTGGTATTCTTTGTGATCCTGATAACCCTGCATTTAAAAATTTCCCCACAGATTTCCACAGCAACTGGCAGTGGTGGGATCCTGTTTCACATTCACAGGCAATGGTAATAGATGATCTTCCCGGAGAACTAAGACCAATAATTCAACCTGTTGACGACTGGTTTAGAAACAGGAAACTTGCACTTGCCTTCGAGGTAAAAACTAGCGGAGGCAAGCTGATGGTTTGCAGCATAGATATGAAAAATCTTAATGATGATCGTCTGGTTACAAAACAACTGATGTCATCGATGTTGAATTATATGAATTCAGAGTCTTTTAATCCTGAAGCAGAGGTTAATATAGCTAAGATCAGAGATTTATTCAGTCGTAACTGATCTGCTAAGGTTTTATGCATGTACAAGATTTATTTTTTTCCCAACAGATGTAAGGTTTTCAAGCACCATTTCCTCAGTGTACATGCCGGCAACCACAGCTGAGAGATCCTGATTCTGAAGAGCCCAGAGGAATGCCTTGACCTGTAGTTTCATCTCATCAGGGATTATGTGATTAAGCTTGTCAACCCTCCACTGAGGAACAGGCACCTGTACAGGGTCATAAGGAGTTGCAACAGCCATTGCTGCCTTCATTGCGATAAGACCAATGCCTTTATCCTTTGCCTTTCTGAGCAGGGGGTCGAGGAAAGCATGGTTAATAACGTTATATGCCAGCAGTATCACATCAAAATAATCCAGTTCAAAAGCAGTATTCATCAGGGCTTCCATTCCGTGATGCGTTGAGAAGCCCAGGTGCTTTACCTTGCCCTGTTTCTTCAGTTCCCTGAATGTTTCAATAATTACAGGACAACTTATCTCCTCAGGAGTTGCTGCTGCATGCGGGCAATGAAGAACATCAAAGTATTCAGTACCGACTCTCTTGAGTGATTCTTCAACACTGGTGATAATTACTTTTTTCAGTTCAGGGCTGGATTCAACCCTTTCACCATATTTATCCATCATGGCATTGCTAAGGAAAGCACCGTCGAGCTGGTTTCTTTGCCCAGGCCAGTAGACCATAAAGTATTCTGATCTCTCAATTCCGCATTCCAGCCGGCTCCTGTTAGCTTTGTTCTGTATTTCCTCTTTTGCAGAGTCATTTAGTTTATCGAATATCTCTTTATAAAGCCTGTTTCTGGTAGTATAAAAAGGAGTAACCTTAGTTGCAATGAAAACCTTATCTCTTTTTGAGGAAGTGTTAAATACTTTTGCAAGAGTTTCTTCTGCAAGCCCCCTGTTGTAAGCCGGAGCGGTATCAAAATAATTTATCCCCTTCTCAAATGCAATTTCCACTGGACGGGTATTTTCAGGAGAATTTCTCTCTGTACCGTAAACAAGTTCTGAAATCATAAGGCCTGTTCTTCCAAGCTGCCGGTAAACCATACCTTCCTGTTTATTCCTCCATTCCTGTTTGGCAGGAAAAGCAGATTTTACGGAATGCATACCATTGAAGTCAGAACCATTAAGATTAAAAAGTGGTGCCGATAGTGCCGCCAATGAGCTTTTCTGCAAAAAACTTCTTCTGCTTAATGCCTGTGATTTTTTCTTTTCCATGGGCTCTGTTTTGTAGATAATTGTCTTGTTAAAATTAAGATAATATTTCCTTATATTTAACGGGATTAACTTAATATGACAGAAACTATGGGTAAAAAGCGCTTAATTATATTTACCACCCTCCTGATACTTTTTTCCGGAATTATCAACGGGCAGATATATGAGTGGAGGGGGCCTGACCGGAACGGAATAATACCTGAGACAGGTTTGCTGAAAGCGTGGCCTGAAAAGGGCCCTGAAATGATATGGTCTTACCAGGGATTGGGAGAAGGACACACAAGCATAGGTCCGGGGAAAGACAGGTTTTTTATCACAGGTCTTGAAAACAAGACAGGGTTCCTCTTTGCATTTGATTATAACGGTAACCTTATCTGGAAAAAGCCTTATGGTCCTGAATGGGATGAGAACTATGCCGGACCCAGATCCACCCCGCTTGTTATTGACGACCTGGTATATTTCCAGAGCGGGCATGGAGTGATATATTGCATTAATGCCGGTTCTGGCGAAAAAGTCTGGACATTGGACATGCAGAATCGCTTTGGCGCAAGAAAAGTAACATGGGGACTGGTTGAAAACATGCTCATTGAAGGTGACAGGATCTTCTGCACCCCGGGAGGGATCAAGGACAATGTGGCCTGCCTGAACAGGTTTACAGGTGAAACAATATGGACAAGTCCTGGGAACCTGAAACCCTCTGCTTACTGCTCTTCAATTTATGTACGGCACAGGAATGCCGAGCTCATTGTTACAATGACTGATGGCTCAATAATCGGGGTTGATGCAAAAACAGGCCAGTTTTACTGGGATGTAAACCAGAACCAGACTTATAAGATCCATGCAAACGTTCCATTGTATTCAAACGGAATAGTTTACTGTGCCAGTGAGAATGAAACCAGCAATAACGGCCTTGTTGCCTTAAAGCTATCCGATGACGGAAAAAAGGTAACCCAGCTCTGGAGGAACATGGATTTCAAAAACCTCATGGAAGGCTTTATACTGAGGGATGGTCTTATCTATGGTTCTGTTTATAATTCAAATAAATGGATGTGTGTTGATATTACCGATGGCAAAACACTTCATTCGTTCACTGATTTCGGTGACGGAAGCATCCTTCTTGCCGACGGGTTTTTCTATTGTTACAGTAAGAAAGGGGAGATGGCTCTTATGAGTGCTGACAGGAATGCCTTTAAGGCGATCAGCAGGTTCAGGATTCCTTTGGGAGAAGGACCGCATTTCTCGCACCCTGTGATTTACAAGGGAAGACTGTATGTGAGGCATGGGAGTGCGTTGATGGTGTATAAGATAAAGGCGTAAGGCGGAAGGCGTAAGGGTGCAGGGCCAGAAGGCTCTATTCCCCCTTTGAAGGGGGTAAGGGGGATGTTTTTCAGGTATAATATATCAGATTAGTATTCTTAAAATGAACAATATGACCAGGTTACCAATCTTTTTCTTTATAGCCCTGATCCTTATCGGCTGCAGTAATGATAAATCAGGTACTGACCAATTTTCCTCTTTCGACAGGGCAAAGCTTCACCCGATAGAAATGAACAAGCCGGCAATTGGTTTTTTTGATGGTGCATTGCTTGGCAATGGTGGTATGGGAGCTGTAGTCACAACAAGACCTGATGCAATCGTAATTTATTTCGGACATAATAATGTCTGGGATATACGTGTGGCTGAGGATAACAGGGAAAAGATTAAAACCTTTGACTATGTATTTAATAAGGTTAAATCAATACCCGATACACTTGCACTTCTTACCGATGACCCCTGGTATGCCGAATACAGCACCATGGCAGCTGAGAATTACAGGAAACCATATCCCCGTCCGTTTCCATGCGGATCAGTATTGTTGGGATTTGATCTGAGGAATGCAGAAATGCTTGGTCATAAGCTCGATATATCTAACGGTATGTGTGAGGTTTATCTTCTGACCAATGAAAAGAAACATATAGTACTTCAGGTCTTTGCTGATATGGTTGATGATAAATTATGGATGAGACTTGTCGATGAAACCGGATCCCCGGCAGCCAGCGTATTTGACAGGGTACATGTTATGCCTGATCCGTCAACACCGAATGAATTTCCGGCATATGGAATTACTGAGGACCTTTCCCGAGGAACACTTTCATTCAGGCAGATTATGCCATATGAGGAACCAGCTGTATACGACCCGACAAAAGGTCATCCTAAAGATGAAGCATTTTCCCTTTCAGTGAAGGTGAATTCTGAACTTAAAAAGACCTCCAGGATAAACTGGGATGGTAATAATGAAAGCATGGGTAAGCTGGAAGGCTCAATCACGGGAAAGGATAGTTTTGTTGGCTATATAACTCTTGATGAGGATTTAAGCTCCTCCCTGCCGCCGGCACCTGAGAACCTTCAGGATCCTTCCTTTCAGGATTTTGAAGCATCCCGTGAAATGAGCGATGGATTATGGAAGGAATACTGGAATAAATCGGGAGTGGCTCTTGAAGACCAGTTCCTGGAAAAGATATGGTACCACAATCTTTATTTCCTGAATTGTGCTGTAAAAGAGGGTGTTAATACCCCCGGATTGTTTGCCAACTGGAGTTACAACAACATAGGAACTGCATGGCATGGCGATTATCATATGAACTATAATACACAGCAACCCTTCTGGGTGACATTCTCCAGCAATCACCTTGAAAAGAACCTGTCATATGTAAGTCTTATTGAATTTCTGATGGATGTGAGCAGAAGCTGGGCCAGGGAATACTATAAGCTTCCCGGGGCATATTTTCCTCACTCGGCATACCCTGTGGAAATGACCATGAATCCATATCCTGTCCCGCACTGGGGATGGGAAATCTGTGAAACTCCCTGGGCAGTCCAGGGATTGTGGTGGCATTATCTTTATTCCGGCGATAAGGAGTACCTGAAAAACAGGGGCTATGAACCAATTAAGGCAGCAGTTGAATTCCTTGTTGCCTATATGAAGCGACC
>Ga0129298_10000837_pt1 | contig 12716 bp, 13 predicted proteins | sample I19B2metaG_FD_94707 | JGI IMG/M metagenome (GOLD analysis project Ga0129298, IMG submission 94707) | Lake sediment bacterial and archeal communities from Gulf of Boni, Indonesia to study Microbial Dark Matter (Phase II) - ​I19B2 metaG | ecosystem: Environmental > Aquatic > Freshwater > Lake >... | reverse complement strand
TTGTGGGATGAAAATACAGAGCCAGAAAACAAAGTCGGTAAAAAGGGAACCAAGAAATGAATAATTCAATAGATGTTTCACTGTTGTTTTGCCATAGTTTCCTTCACTCACTAAAAGTCCGCACACCTGCTTAAACTTTCTATCCTTTCTGCTGGCTTATTCATTCAATGCAGCCCCTGGTGTAAAAATGTTTTACATACAGACAGATTCATCTTTATCTCTCCATTAGACCAAATTCCGTAGAAAATACCGAACATTTGGCTGGAAAGATATTTTACAGTTTAAAACCATGTAAAGATACTTTACATTCCCTCCTTTTATGAGAACTGGTAAACCCTTATCAGTCAACCATTTCTAACTGGCATTCATTTTGTTGATGAATATTGAAAGGATGCAGCCTTAAAAGGTTGGTCGTACATTTGATGTCTTAAAAATCGCGGAAGGAAAGGAGGTGAGATAAATGAAGAAGCTTCTGAAAAAATTATTCAGGGACGAGGAAGGAGCAACTGCGGTTGAATATGGCATAATGGTGGCTCTGATTGCTGCAGGTATTATAGTTGCGGTGACAGCTTTGAGGGAAGCGCTTATTAGCACTTTCGACACAGTATCTGCTGCGATGCCTTAAGCAGAACAGTAATAACTCGTCCATCGCATTAGGTGTACATTATCCATTTACCATGCTGTGATGGATAATGTACATCTTTAATGTGGGTAACATAGTTGTTGAGCTGATGTCGGCTCAACACACTATATTTGCTAATTACATCTTCTTTTAATGAAAGGTATACGTTTTGAATCTTATGGATAATAAAGTCATTTTAGTTCCTCTATTTGTTTCTTTATTCCTTTCTGCCATACGAGATATCCGTTTTCAGAAGATACCCAATTGGCTTACCTATCCAACTATGATAGTTTCAATTGCTTATCATTCGAGTTTTAATGGCTTTAGAGGTCTTCTTTTCAGCATAGAGGGAGTATGTCTGGGAATTGCTCTCCTGATACTACCGTATCTATTCGGAGGCATGGGTGCTGGTGATGTGAAACTTCTGGGAGCTGTTGGAGGAGTTTTAGGTCCTAAGGGAGTATTTGTAGCCTTTCTTTTTACCGCCATTGTTGGCGGTATTTACGCCCTTGTACTTCTGGCTGTAAATGGTTATTTGAAAGAAACAATCAACAGGTACAAAACTATCTTAATGACCTTTCTTTTGAGCAAAAAATTTTTTTATATTCCCATACCTGAAAGAAAAAAGAGCCCCCGGCTATGTTACGGCATAGCTATTGCCGTGGGTACATTAATTTCCTTGTTCGGGAGAAGTGTAATAGATTCAGTTTTTTAAACAACAAAGGAGGTTTAAATGGGGAAAAAGAAGGCATTTATTTTCATCGGGTCGGCTATAGTTATCGCCTTGATAATCAGTAGTCTTGTTTATACGAGGTTACAACGGGGATTTAAGGAAGCGAAAGCCTTACAAACACAAGCAGCTGTAGCAGTGGTTGACCTATCCCTAGGGACGGAAATCAAAAAAGAGATGATCAAAATGGCACCCTTCCTTAAAGAAAGTCTCCCTCAGGGGTATTTTTCAGAACCCTCTTCTTTAGAGGGAAGAGTTGTCATCTCCCCGATAAAGGCTAACGAACCAATTTTCGAATCAAGATTAGCTCCAATTGATATTAAGACGGGTGGGGTCGCTGCAGCGATCAATTCAAAAAAACGAGCAATGGCTGTGAAGGTAGATAAGGTGATAGGGGTTTCCGGCTTTATTCATCCCGGCAATCGAGTGGATGTTCTTGTAACCCTTTCAAAAGGTGATGTAACTACTTCGGTAACTAAGACGGTTCTCCAGAATATTTTGGTATTAACTGTAGGTCCTGAAATAGAGGAAAAGAAAAAGGAGAAACCCTCAATGGTAGATGTGATTACCCTTGAAGTAACCCCTGAGGAAGGGGAAAAACTGGCTCTCGCAGCAACGGAAGGGAGAATTCTGTTATCCCTGAGAAATCCTATTGATACTGAAAATGTTATAACTAAAGGTACCACTATCCCTACCTTGCTCGCCTCATACAATCAAGTTAAGAATACCAGCCCGGAAACCGGAAGGAATGTTAGAGGTAAAAAGCAGACTGTAGTTCCTGAAAAATCTCCTGCTATTAAACACCCTACTATTAAAGTAGATTTTATAAAAGGAAGCAAGCTCAGTGAATTAACTTTTGAAAGGAGTGACTAAATTATGATGATCCTATTAATCTCTAAAAAATGCACTATTGCACTCTTTTTTATCGTTTTTTCATTCTGCTTATTTTTCTCAGGTCATTGCCTTGGACAGGGTCCGGAAAGGGTTTCTCTGGAAACTACTTTACCTAAGAAATTAAACATAATTGTAGGGAAATCAATTATCGTTGAAAGCCTTGAAGCTGTAAAGCGGGTTTCTTTGACAGCACCGGAGATAGCCGATGCTATGGTTCTCACGCCCCACCAGATTTACCTCATCGGAAAAACTCCGGGAACAACCAATCTTACTCTCTGGAAAAGCGATGAGAAGATTTCCGCTATCTTTGATTTAGAAGTATCTCCTGATATTTCCCGATTGAAGGAAAAGCTGCATGAGATACTACCCGAAGAAAAAGATATACGCGTTACTGCAATTCATGACAGTATTACCCTTTCAGGGACCGTTTCCGGTACCAGCGCTCTCTCACAGGTCCTCTCCCTGGCTGAACCCTTTGCGCCAAAAAAGGTTATTAATTTACTGGAAGTAAGTGGAATACACCAGGTGATGTTGGAAGTCCGGGTATCGGAAATGTCCCGCACGCTTCTGAAAAGACTGGGGTTTAATTTTAACTACGTAAGTAGCAGCGGAAGGAGTTTTGGGTTATCCCTGCTCAATAACCTGACTGTGCCGAGTAAATTTCCTGCTGGAGGTTCCCCGGGGCTTATAAACCCCGGTGGAGCTCCCGGGATAAATGTCACTCCAAACATAAACGGTATCCTCCGTTTTTTTGGGGAAGATACTACATGGACAACGTTTATCGATGCCCTGAAAGAGGAAGGTTTACTTAAAATTCTGGCTGAACCAACCTTGATCACCTTGAGCGGCAAAACGGCCAGTTTCCTTGCGGGAGGTGAGTTCCCAGTTCCAGTTCCTCAAACGGGGATTGGTGTGACAACAATTACCATTGAATTCAAACAATTTGGGGTGGCACTTAATTTCACTCCCACAGTATTGAGCTCAGGGAAAATTAATATGGTCGTAGCGCCCGAAGTTTCTGAACTTGATTTTTCAAATGCCGTTACTCTCCAGGGGTTTACAATACCGAGCTTGACAACGAGGCGTGTTTCTACTTCCATTGAACTGGCTGATGGACAGAGCTTTGCCATTGCAGGTCTCTTACAGGATAAGATTCGAGAGACTGTCTTCAAATTCCCTGTTTTAGGCGACATACCTATTCTTGGCGCCCTGTTTAGAAGCAGTAGCTTTCAGAAAGACGAGTCAGAGTTAGTTATCATTGCCACTCCCCATCTGGTAAAACCTCTTGATATGTCAAAACAGACATTGCCAACCGACCAGTATAGGGAACCAAATGACTTTGAATTCTATCTCATGGGATTACTCGAGGGTAAGAAGGGGGGGAGTTCTTTAAATAAAGGTGCGCCTGCAGGCCCGAAAAAAGAGGGCGGCCTGGAAGGAAACTTTGGGCACATAATCCCGGAGTAGCTAAAAGGAGGAATACCGATGACAAAAAGGCTCATTATTTCTATTGGATTCATAATTGCAGTAACATTTTTATCAGCCTGTGGAATGCAATACAGCAGGTTAGATATGGATTACGGTACTTCATTCAAACTGGCTAAGATTAACCAGATAGCAAACCCTGAGGCAGAGAAAAACCTTAAGCCTGTCTACGGATTTGATGGCCAGGCGGCCCAGATAATCATGGAAAGGTTCCGAAAAGATTTTGAAAAAGCTGCCCCAGCAGCTTATCCCACAATGCCTGTCTCCCTTATCGGTGTAGGACTGAGTGGTAAAAAATAGATATGCATAACATGAAATTAAAAAATCAGGGAGGTTCGTCAGCTGTAGAGTTTGCCATTGTTTTGCCAATACTGGTATTGCTTGTTTTTGGGATCATAGAATTTGGCTTATTACTTTATGACAAAGCGGTAATCACAAATGCCAGCAGAGAGGGAGCAAGAGTTGGTATCGTTTATCGAGCAGATCCAACAACGGGAGATTACATCCCGCTAACAGAGGGTGAGATAACAAACGTAGTTACTAACTACTTAAGCAACCACTTAGTAACTTTTGGTACCCCTTCCCCAGCAAATATTCTTCCTGATCAATGTCAGGATTCAGGAGATTTACTCACAGTAACGGTGCAATACCACTATGATTTCTTGGTAATCCCTAATTTTATCACCAATTTAACAGGTGGAATTAATCTCGGAGCAGAGACAGTGATGAGATGTGAATAAGGTAAGGAGATGAAGGGCGTGAAAAGAACGGCTCACTATTTACGATTAATCAAAATAATGAAAGATAACAAAGGAGCAACTCTCGTTATAGTGGGTTTGGTGATAGTGGTCTTAATTGGTATGGCTGCTCTGGCCATTGACATTGGCCATCTTTTCGTCGTTGACAATGAACTGAAGAATGCGGCCGATGCCGGGGCTCTGACTGGAGCACAAGTCTTATATAACGCTTTAGGTACAGAAGTCAATCAGGATGCTAATCAGGTTGCGTATGATGTGGCTACTCAAAACAGAAGTGATAAAACAGCAGTAGAAGTTAATTGGAGTCCAGGTGGAAATACCGGAACGGATGTGGAGAGGGGACATTGGAGTTTTACTACCCGTACTTTTACCCCTAATGATTCTCTTGCGCCTGTCGATTTATGGGATGTCTCTACCGAGGAGTTGGATCTAAATACGGATTTCATTAATGCCTCTAGGGTCAGAACAAGGAGAGAATCAACTCCTGTAGCCTCTTTCTTTGCCAGAATCCTGGGGCATCAAAGTTTTGCTCGTAGTGCTGAAGCAATAGCGTACAGAGGGTTTGCAGGAACTCTCGAACCAGGGGTTGCAGATCAACCTATTGCCATTTGCAAACAGGCTATTCTGGATGCTGATGGTCGTTACACATGTGGTGTCGGCAGAATGATAAATAGTGGATCTAATCCGGGCCATCAGACTGCAGGATGGTCTAATTTTACCCAAGACCCCTGCGAGACTGCAAGTGCTAATTCAGTAAAACCGTTTGTGTGCGGAAGTGGCAATCCAACACCAATTTTTCTTGGTGAGGGCATGGGGACGACCGGGGGTGAAGTACAGGTAGCCTTCGACAACTTAATTAAGTGTTGGAAAAATGCGATGTTCGATAGCAATGGAGATGGCATACCTGATACGAGTTTAGACAGCGATGGAGATGGCTGGCCTGATAAAAAGTGGAGCCTTACACTGCCTGTTATTGAATGTCCGGGGAACAATACAGGTAACTGTTCAGTGGTGGTTGGTGCAGTCGAAGTGGATGTGGTTTGGATAACGAGAACAGATAAAAACCAGTTTAATGAAGTGCCGAGGAAAATGGAAGAGTGGTCCTGTCCTTCCACTTTTACAGGACAACAATGCTGGGCAAGTTTTGTAGAACATTTTGAATTAAGAGATGTGCTGAATAATACACCTGCTTTCTATGAAGACAAAACGTTATATTTTAAACCGAGTTGTGAGCCTCATGTGCCCGCAGGTCGAACCGGTGGAGAGAACTTTGGCATTCTTGCCAGGATACCAGTACTTGTGAAATAGAAAAGGAAAATGCCTGAAAATAATATTATAATCAGATTAGACGTCAGAAACCAGAAGGCAAGAGAAGATCTGGAACAGGTTATCTCAGCGATAAAAGAGTACAGCATTCAATCTCCCAAAGAATCGAAAACCTGTGACCTTCTGATTCTCGAAATAACAGGAGAGGATCTCACAAAGGAATTTCAGTACATCAATTCAGTCCAGACCTCAAGATTTGCAAAGCATGTATTTCTGACCTCATCCCTCGTTGACTCAGATGTTCTAATTCAGGCTTTAAGGGCGGGAGCTAAGGAATTCTTTACTCAACCGATTAACAAGGACGACGTAAAAAAAGCCCTTTTAAGATTTAAAGAGCAACAACTTTACCAGGATATAACATCAAGCGAAGTAAGATGCAAACAGGGGATCATCATTGACGTTTTTGGTAGTAAAGGAGGGGTAGGAACAACTACGGTTGCAGTAAATCTGGCTAATAACCTTATCGAATCAGGCAGTGATAAATCAGTAGCGCTGATAGATATGAACCTCTTATTTGGGGAAATTCCGCTCTTTTTAGATCTCGAACCAGCCTTCAACTGGTCTGAAGTCGCAAAAAATATTGCCCGGTTAGATGCTATGTATTTGATGAGTATTCTTGCAAAACATCCTTCAGGGCTTTACATTTTGCCATGTCCCTCCAGTCTGGATGGATTGAATACTACAACTCCTCAGATCGTGGAAGAAATCTTAAGGCTGATGCAGACTGTGTTTGATTTCATTGTAATAGATAGCGGCCAATCTCTTGATGAAACGTCCATGCAAATTTTAAAACACTCCGACCAGATTATACTTGTCTCTATCTTAAGCCTCCCCTGTCTTATTAATGTTAAAAGACTCATTAATACATTCCAGCAGTTAGGATATCCTCCCCTGGATACGGTAAAGGTGATTATTAACCGTTATCACAAAAAATCCTTTATTTCATTAAAAGAAGCAGAGAAAAGTATAAATAAAAGGATTTTCTGGTCTATCCCTAACGACTATCACACTACTATGTCAGCCATAAATCAGGGCAAACCCCTCTCGGTAATTGCAGGCAAATCCGATATAGGTAAAAACATTAGAGAATTGGCCTTTGCACTTTTAGAAAAAGATGATTCGAAAAAGATGAAAGAAAGAAAAAGGCTCTTTTCTGGGTTTAAAGTTTAATTTTTAATGGAGGAAATGATGAAAGAGGGTGATACAAATGGCAGTTAGAGAAAGACCCGGTAGATTTTTGCTAACAAATGAGTATAACGATTTGAAGACCAGAATCCATAGTCGGTTGTTAGACCTTTTAGATCTCTCCTTGATTGAGTCTCTCGAAAAAAATGTTCTCCGGCAGGAAATAAGGAAGCTGGTCGAAAGAATCCTTCAAGAAAATACCGCTATCCCTCTCAATAATGAGGAGCGGGAGAGGCTAATTAAAGAGATTCAGGACGAGGTATTAGGACTTGGTCCAATAGAACCTTTTATGAGTGATCCTACCATCAGTGATATTCTGGTAAATACGTTCAAACAGATATATGTGGAGAGGCATGGCAAGTTAGAACTTACTGAGGCGAGATTTAAAGATGAAAATCACCTGAGAAAGATCATTGATAAAATTGTTTCTGCCGTTGGACGCAGAGTTGATGAGTCTTGCCCTATGGTGGATGCCAGACTCCCCGATGGTTCCAGAGTCAATGCCATTATACCACCCCTGACCATAGATGGTTCTATATTATCTATCAGACGTTTTGCGGTAGAGCCTTTTGAGTTGGAAGACCTGATCACTTTTAAAACTGTAACCCCAGAGATCGGGGAGTTTTTAAAAGGAATTGTTAAGGCAAGACTAAATGTCTTGATCTCCGGAGGAACAGGTACAGGAAAAACGACTCTGTTAAATGTGCTTTCCCGGTTTATACCTTCAGATGAGAGGATTATCACAATTGAGGACTCTGCTGAACTTCAACTGAAGCAGGAACATGTAGTTCGTTTAGAAACAAGGCCTCCCAATATTGAAGGCAAAGGTGAGGTGACTCAGCGAGATCTGGTAAGAAATAGCCTGAGAATGCGGCCAGATCGCATTATTATTGGCGAGGTTAGGGCAGGTGAATCATTGGATATGCTTCAGGCAATGAATACCGGTCATGAAGGATCTCTTACCACTATCCATGCCAATGCCCCTCGCGATGCCCTGATGAGGTTAGAAACCATAGTTGCCATGGCAGGATTAATACTTCCTACTGAGGCTGTAAGAAGATATATCAGCTCTGCCATAAATATTGTTATACATCTTTCGCGTTTAATTGACGGCAGCAGAAAGGTGGTAAGCATTCAGGAGATTACAGGAATGGAGGGGAATATAATCACGATGCAGGAATTATTTTCCTTCGAACAAACTGGTGTTGATCCAATAGGGGATGTAAAAGGGAGATTTATGTCTAAGGGGATAATGCCCAGTTTTATCGATAGATTTAAGGCCCTCGGTGTACCAATTTCTTTTGATATCTTTGAATCTAAAGTGATCAGTCAGGTTTAAGAGGAAAGGAAATGGACTTAATTATTGCAATAGGAATATTTATTATCATGGTGCTTCTCTTTGAAGGGATCAGCATGGTTTACAGGACCATGTGGAATCCTGAATTCAAAAGAATACGAAAACGACTCAGCAAGCTTTCTGCCGAAGAATATCTGAATAGGCCTGTAGATATTATAAAGAGCAAACCTCTCAGTGAAATACCCTGGCTGAATAGATTCCTCTCGCGAGTTCCTCAGGCACGACTATTAGATCGATATTTGGAACAGGCAGATTCACGATATCCCCTTGGAGTTTTTATATTACTTACACTTTTAATGACTTTAGTCGGTCTCTATCTTCCCTTACGGTTTACCAGAAACCTCCTGATATCCACAGCAATTGCGATAGCATCAGGGTTAATACCTTTTGCCTTTGTTTATTCCAAGAGGAAAAAACGGATGCAAAAGTTCGAGAGGCAATTGCCAGAGGCTCTGGATTCGGTGGCCCGGTCTCTAAGGGCAGGGCATTCTTTTGCAGGAGGACTGAAGTTGACAGCAGAAGAGTTTGATGATCCCCTCGGCGCAGAATTCGGTAGGACTTTCGATGAGATCAATTTTGGTATCAGCATTACAGAAGCTTTAAAAAATCTCACCCGTCGGGTCGATTGCCCAGATCTTAAATTTTTTGCTATTTCCGTTATCATACAGAGGGATAGCGGTGGCAATCTGGCAGAAATTTTAGAGAATATCAGTCGCCTCATCCGGGAGAGGTTCAAATTACAAGGCCGCGTACGTGCCTTATCAGCTGAAGGCAGAATTTCAGCTTTTATTCTGTGTATACTCCCCTTTCTTGTTTCATTCGTGATGTATATGTTTAACCCCTCGTACATAAGTATTTTGATTACAGACCCAATCGGGAAAATACTAATCGCTATTGGCATCTCTTTAATGATTATAGGGGCTTTTGTAATGAAGAGATTAATCATGATTAAAGTATAGGAGGTATACAACAATAATGAATATCATTCTTTTTACAGCTATCTTAATATTTATCGGAATCGTGATGTTCATATTAGGGATATATCATTACATTGTCTATCTCAAAGAACGCAGCATGTTTGTCAAAAAAATTCAACACAGTGGGGAAGAATCAAAGCCAGAAAGCACTTTAAAATCCAATAATATTATAAAAGAGTATTTAATGAAGATAGTAAGCTCGCTGGGTGAGTTTGTAAAATCTCGGCGTAAAGGAGCTCTCTCCCCTATGCGAGTAAAGTTTCTACAAGCCGGGTATCAGAATATCAACACACCTATTGTCTTTTTTGGCTTTAAAGCCCTCTTTTCAATGGTGTTACTTGTTGGCTTTCTTTTATTAAAGGTAACAATGCTGAAACCAATGAACCCGATTCACTTTATATTTTATTCAGTCTTAGCCGCCTTAATAGGTTTCTATCTTCCTAACCTATGGCTTAAACTGAAAATCGAAAGCAGGAAAGAAAAGATACAGAAAGGATTCCCTGATGCTCTGGATCTGTTGGTTGTTTGTGTTGAGGCTGGAATGGGACTTGATGCATCAATTAACCGTATTGGGGAGGAGATGAGATTGAGCAACAAGGTTTTAAGTGAAGAATTCAGATTATTGAACTTGGAATTGAGAGCAGGGAAATCACGAAAGGAGGCTTTGAGGAATCTGGCACTGCGAACTGCGGTAGAAGATGTTAACAGCCTGGTGACTCTATTAATACAGACAGATAAATTTGGTACCAGCATAGCTCAGGCCCTGAGGGTTCATTCCGATTTCATGAGAACAAAAAGGCAGCAAAGGTCTGAAGAATTGGCCTCTAAGTTACCAGTTAAATTAGTATTTCCATTAGTTCTCTTTATTTTTCCTGCTCTTTTAATCACGATTGTAGGACCGGCAGTAATAACGATAATACGGTCAATATTTCCGCATCTTCACGGGAAATAACTGTTGGGCAAGCATAAGATATGAGAATCTTGATTAAGTAATTAAAAGGGTGAAAGAAATGAAAATAGAAAATGTAACAGAAAAGACCTGCCGATTACTCTTTTGCATTTTCCTCCTCTTTGCTTTAACAAATTGTTCTGCAAAATACAATGTACTCAGCTGGATCAAATTCTGGGATACAGAAAATAAAAATGACCGCCCTAAGGAAAAAGAGATAACCGAATTCATCTCTCATGTGCGGCCATATCAGGGAAATCCTGATTCACACTATCTGCTTGCAGGCTATTACCAGGCAAGAGGTAAGCACAAGGAAGCTATTGAAGAGTTTACAAAGGTTATCTCTATCGAGCCTAATTATGCAAAAGCATATAATGGCCTGGGTGTCTCATATGACTCATTGGGCGATTATTCAACTGCAGTTGAATATTATAAAAAAGCTCTCAATATAAATTCTAACCTTGATTATGTGAAGAATAATTTAGGATATTCTTATCTTCTTCAAGGTAAAATTGAGGAAGCGATTACAGTTTTTAAGGAAGCTCTTGGTTTGAACTATCAAAACAAGCAGATCCATAACAATTTGGGATTGGCTTATGCTATAAACGGCCAGTTTGACTTTTCTCTAAGTGAATTTAAGTTAGCTACGGACGAGGCTACTGCTCATTACAATATAGCGTATTTGCTTTACAAGAAAGGTTTATTTAGTGAAGCAAAGAAACATTATGCTGAGGCCTTAGCTTTGAATCCTTCCGTTACTAATTCTACACATGCCAGCAACAGATTAGAAGCAGCCGCTGCTCTATCCAGGATTTCACAACCCACTGATAAAGTGGAATCGAAAGAATCGTCACCTACAGATCAGTCACTCAATAAAAAGTCGGATAAAGAGGAATTGACAACTCTTCCAGATAAAACTGAAGAAAACCACTGGCATGATTCTAGGAAAGACGTAGATATTAGAATCTCAAAGGCAAATAGAGTCAATCAAATTGCGAAAAAATCATATAATCATTCAGATAAGAGGATTAAAGTCATCAAACAAGCCAATGCCTCTCATTTTAACAATGGGAAAACCAATATACTTACTAAAAAGGAATATCGTAAATTTGACAATTATGAAGCCCAACATATATCGCGCATTCATAGTCTGGATATAATAAGAATCAAAATATCTGATCAAGAGAATATGAAGGTCAAAATCTTCATCGGACAACATTCAACCTCTCACAATAAATGTTTATACTTCACGAAAGACTATGAGATTTAAAATATTATTCATTGTTCCTTTTCTCCTTTATTGCAGTCTGTCTATTTGTCTGTGGGGATGCGCGACGAGTAATAAATCACAAACTTTTAAAAATAGTGAATACAGGCAAATCATGGAACGTCAAAAACAAAAAGCTCTCATTGCTGATGAAGGGGTTCCGGAAATAAAATCTCCGATGACAGTGAGTGATTATGAGAGGCTAGGAGATATCTATTTTGAACAGGGCAATATTGACATAGCATTTGTCCAGTATAATAAAGCGCTGCATTTGGATCCCGGCCAGAACAACATACGTTATAAAATAGGATGCCTTTTTTTAAAAAAGGGACTGGCAGAAGAAGCAAGACAGGAATTTGAGGAAATTCTTAAAAATAATTCAAATAATAGCCTCAATGCATTAACCTATCTTGGTTTGGGTAGGGCATACTTTAAAATAGGAGATTATGAAAAGGCAAAAGATAGTTTTTTACAGGCAACCAATCTTGATGCAAGCTTGTGGGAAGCGCATAATTTCATCGGGATTATATATGACCAGCAACGACAGTTTGATGCAGCTATAACTCAATACTTTGAAGCAATTGCAATTAAGCCAAACATAAGCATTTTGTTCAATAACCTGGGAATATCTTTTCTGTTAAAAGGGGAATATGATAAATCAGCAAAATCTTTTTCTGAAGCCTTGCAATTCGAGCCTCAAGACAGTAAAGTCTATAATAACTTAGCATTAGCCTTATTTAAACTGGAAAGATATACAGAAGCCTTCGAAGCATTTAGAAAAGGTGGATCCGATACAACTGCATATAATAACCTTGGGTATATGTATATGACTGAAGGAAAAAATGATAAAGCGACGGAGTACTTCAAGAGAGCTATCGAAATGAATCCCCGGTTTTATGTCAGGGCTTATGAAAATATGAAGGCAGTAGAAGAGGCAGCTCATATCCCGTCTCAGCAATAAATCCTGAGCAATTGATTTCTGAGCAGTGAACAAACAATTTTAGTGCTAAGAAGTTCTTACAGAATTTATGTGTCCTATATATTCCTCGAAGGACATATATCGTAGGGAACGCATTCTTTGTGGTTGGGCTTTTTTGCCTGGCAAATCTTTCTCCCATGAAATATTAAGAGATGCGAGAGATTTCCCCATTCTCCCTGTGGAGTTA
>Ga0129298_10000833_pt1 | contig 12730 bp, 8 predicted proteins | sample I19B2metaG_FD_94707 | JGI IMG/M metagenome (GOLD analysis project Ga0129298, IMG submission 94707) | Lake sediment bacterial and archeal communities from Gulf of Boni, Indonesia to study Microbial Dark Matter (Phase II) - ​I19B2 metaG | ecosystem: Environmental > Aquatic > Freshwater > Lake >... | reverse complement strand
TAGCGCTGAGAACCCCGGTTTCAAGAAGGGAGCCGAGAGTCAGAGTGAAGACGATGCCCCCTAGGCTTCTGCCTCAGCCTCCTCCTACTCTAGATTCGACGTGGATAAGAAGCAGAGAAAACAGCCGTGACCAAGTCAGAGCAGCGTACGCGAGAGTGAAAGCCCTGATCGAGTATCTGTTTGGCTATGAATCCAAGCCCTCGCAGACTCACTTGGAGTTCCTTGAAGAGGTCAAAGTCTTGATTGGAAGCATGGACATGCATCTTCGCGGGCTGACGCAACTCTATGAGATCGCGGAGTACAGCGAACACCCATTCACAATCGAAGACAGTGAACAAGCTATCTCGGAGGCTGAAACTATCTTCCATGAACTTGGGAGGAAGATTTAGCAGTCATGAAAATCCGGCAGAGGCGGCTCGCAGCGTTCTCTCTCTTGATGGGAGTGCTTCTTTCAATCGCTGCGTGCTCTGCTTACCCTGTGACAGACGACTATCTCCTAGACAATTCTGGTTGGAATGGCTGCAGCCGGCTGCGCGATGTAACTATCGGTACTGTTGAGAGAGACCTGCGAAGGATCAGTGAGGTGCACCCGAAGGAGGCGCTGGTGATAGTCGTCAGCCCGGCGAAATCATTCAGCCGCGGAGAAGTAGATCTGCTTAAGCAGTTCCTTGGGAGAGGGGGAACTATCCTGCTTGCAGACAGCTTTGGAGGTGGGAACTCCCTCCTCGAGCAGCTGGGTGTTCCAGCTAGGTTCGCCGTAGCCTATGTGGAAGATCCGCTCTTCTATAGCAAGCAGCCCCAGTTTCCACTTGTCTATGATGTAGTTCGAGACGATCTGACAGGTGGGGTTGAGGAGCTTCTCCTGGGAAATCCTACAGCGCTGTTAATCGCCGACAAGAGCGCTGTCAAAGCCTTGGCTTACACGTCGCCGTACAGCTTCTTGGACAGGAACAGGAATGGTAGGAAGGATGCTGAAGAGGAGCAGGGACCTTTCGCTGTTCTAGCGACGGTGAGGATGGGTGAAGGCATTCTAGTCTTGCTTTCAAGCCCGGATATGCTGACGAACAGCCTACTTGACGAGAAGCATAACAAGCAACTCTTCCTTGACATCGTGAATGCCTCAGGAGGGCTCGCAGAGCATTTCACGCTTCTATTTGACGAGGGGCACCTCGGGGAGTCTTTTGGGACTTCTCTTAGGCAAGCCTTAAGGCAGATCTTCTCGAACCTAGGAACAGCGAGGATTCAAATCGAAACTAGGCTCACTTTAGCTTTGGTCGCGGTATGCCTTGTTTCAATCTACGTGGGTCTGCGAGATGAACCTTGGGAGGCTGCGAAGTCAAGTCTGTCGCTGGAAGATGCTGAGGATGTCGCCAGAAAACATCCGGACTGGGATAGGGAAATATTGGAATACTTGGAGAGAAATATAGCTCGGAGTAAGGGGAGAGGCTTCCGTGAGTAAAGGCGTGTCTGAGATTCCTCCTCTGGCTATGGAGCTTCCTGAGCGGGTCATCGGAGAGATGTCGAAGACAGTTGTTGGCAAGAAGGGGTTGATGGAGGATCTTCTCATTGCCTTGATGGCGGAGGGACATGTTGTACTAGAAGGCGTCCCTGGAATTGCGAAGACATATGTGTCCAAGACCTTTGCTCATGCTCTTGGCTGCAGATTCCGCAGAATTCAATTTACACCTGACATTCTCCCAGCGGACGTACTCGGCTCTTACATCTTCGACCAGAGAAAGGGACAGTTCAAGCTTCGGAGAGGACCGATCTTCTCGAACGTGGTTCTCATAGACGAAATCAACAGGGGGACGCCTAAGACTCAGTCAGCCACCTTGGAGGTGATGCAGGAGCGGCAAGTGACGATAGAGGGGAAGACTCATCGATTAGACCGGCCTTTCATGGTTCTGAGCACAGTCAACCCGATTGAGACTGAAGGGATTTATCCGCTAGTGACCTCGCAGGTGGACAGGTTCATGTTCAAGCTGAACGTTGACTATCCGAGCGGTGGAGAAGACCTCCAGATCCTTGAGAACCTGCACGCCATTGAGAAGTCAGAGGTCAGCCAGATATTGGACAAGGAGTCGATTCTTCAGTTGATATCCTGCTCCGAGAACGTCCATGTAGCTCCGCAAATCAAGGATTACATCGTCAATATCATCAGTGCAACACGTGTGAATCCTGCTCTGAAGTATGGAGGAAGCCCAAGGGCGATGATACACCTCTACAAGGCCTCGAAGGCTCGAGCCCTCACTTCGAAGAGAAACTACGTCATACCTGACGACGTGAAATATGTCGCGCCAAAGGTCTTGAATCACAGGCTTGCGCTGACCCCGGAGACTGAGGCGGAAGGCACTCAGCCTAAGGACATAGTCGAAAAGATACTCTCAAATGTACCGATACCGAAGACCGAGGTCGCGTGATGAGGCTCCCCCGTTCGGGCATCGAGACAACGACAACGTCTCTCCAGCTCATCGTTGTCTCAATTATCCTAGCAGTCCTAGCCCACCTGAGCCAAGACTACTCCTACCTTCTAGCCTCAACCTCCTTGACAGCATATCTGGCCTACTCATACATAGGCTTCAGTAGGAAACTCAATGTTCTCAAGACGACCTTGCTGCTGAGCGCGACTACGGAGAGAAGGCGAGTGCCAGTAGGAAGGCCAATAAAGATGAATGTCGCGGTCATGAACCCAGTCAACGCTCCGATCCGAGTGTTGGGACTCGAATGCAAAGTATCCTCGCCCACGATCAAGGTGGTGGATCAAGAGCCTTGGAGAGCTAAGCTTCTGCCGAAGCAGAGGTTTGTGTTTCAACAAGAACTGATGACGCTTACTGGAGGCAAGCTGGGCGTAGATTCCATAGCCCTGAGAATATCGGACCAACGAGGCCTCTTCAATAGTCTAGTTAGGTTCCCCCTCGAAGCCTCCGTGGAAGTGTATCCGACAACACTCCCAAGAAAAGGCCTCACACCTATGGCGCTCTATGGAGGAGGAGCGCATCGCCAGATGACTAGTCCTACTGGGACAGAATATGCAGGTACAAGGCAGTACGAGCCAGGGGACGATGTTCATAGGATCGACTGGAAGGCGACGGCGCGGCTCACCAAGTTGATGGTGAAGGAATTCCACGCTGAGACGAATATCCCGATAGTAATCATGCTGGACGTAGGTGAGGGAATGAACAGGCCTGCTTATGTCGGAACCCGACTAGACGAGGCTGCGGCAGTCGCATATCTGCTCTCCGAGATTGCCATAGCGCGAGGAGACCCTGTCAGCTTGATCCCGTACTCGGAGGACAACGTGCACTCCTATATGGAGCCAAGCAGTCGGACAACGCAACCTGCACGAATACAGAGTCTCCTCTTGCAGCTCGGCCATAGGCTAGAAGAGAGCGAGCAACCTGAACCGAGGCGGACGAGGACTCTCCGAACAATTCACCAAGCATTGAAGCAGCTTGAGGTTCTGAAAGGACAGAAGGAGTCCGCGTGGTTTTCTGAAAAGCTTCTGTCTTTTTTCAGGCAGTTCCGAACAGTGTTCTTCAAGAAGCTTCAAGGGCAGGGTGCATACCGAGCGTTCACAGTCATATCCACAAGGCAAGGAACGCCCAGCCTCATCGTAGTGCTTACAGACCTTCAATCTCAATTGGACGGACTTATCGAAGGAGCCAGAGTCGCCCAGAGGAAGGGGCACAGAGTGGTTGCGGTTCAGATATGTGCTCCTTGGAGAACCAGACTTAACTTGGAAGAGTGCTATCTTGACTACAGGAAGAATCGAAAGATGCTCGCCGAAGTCACGGCCAACGATGTTTCAACGATAGACGCGGAACCAGAAGCTGTCATAGATGAATTGAACAGAGAAATGTCCAGGGCGAGACTGTTGAGATTTCCCCACCCGTTAGGGTGAGCGAGTTGCGTCCAGCCATCCCTTTCACCATCACAACGGCATACTTAGCTACCATAGGCATAGCCGCACAAGTACTAGGCGACCCAGCCTACATGATATTAGCCGTTGCTCTTGCAATTACAACAGTAACTCTGGCAATGAAGGCGAAGGATAAGAGTGAGCCGCGTTACATAATGGTCAGCTTTGCACTGAACCTATTCCTCTTACCTATCCTTCTTCTCAAAGTGACAGAGAGCCCGCTGATAAGAACTGCTCTCCTCATACCTGCCATGATCCTTCAACTTGAAGAATTCTTGAACTCAGCTTGAAGGTAAGTTCTGCATCCTGGGCAGAGTTGTCGCAATGTTAGCAGTTGGTGGGCTGAGAAAAGCACACGGCATACAGATGGAGTTATCTGTTCCAGAATGAAAACTCATAGGATCTTGAAGACAAAGCTAATGCCCATTTCCATAGTGGTTCTGATTCTGCTAGGATTAGCCTTCTTCCTGCATCCAAGGAGTGCCGTACCGAAGCCATACTTCGAAATCAGGCCGAGATACACAAATCCCACGGATCAAACCCTGATAAAGTTCCTCGACATGTCAACGGACCTTGACAGGGATCTTCTGACACACGCCTGGTTCATTGACGGCAGACTTGTGAACACAAGCAGAGACCACTCGGGAAAGCTGTCCGTTGGAAACCATTCTGTCCAACTGGTCGTGTCTAACGGAAGATTTCAGAGTTCTTTCGAGCGAATCGTAAGTGTGGAATCAAGCTCAATGTATCAACAGAGAAAACTACTCATTCCCATCAAAGGAATATGCTATAGCACCGGCATCTTCTCATGGCAGCCGGCTTTCAAGCCACCTGAAGTTGAAGAAATGATGGAGGATCTCGAAACCATCAAGAGAGAAGTAGGCTGCAACGCAATCCGGATCTTCGGCGATTTCGATATAGATATGTTAGAGTGCGCGAGAAGAGCTCTTTCTCTAGGATTCAAGGTCATAGCTCTCTCCCCAAGATATGTTGGCTCGGACAGTGAGGAAACGGAGAGGAAGGTAATAGCCTTCGCGACGAGAGCTCAGCACCTTCTCAACTCAGCTCACTCCTCCGCTAGCATAGTACTATTCGTGGCAAATGAACTCACTTTGGACACGAAGGACTTGGCTGAGGACAGGAGAGATCTGGGAAAAAAGACGACCCAACTTCGTTTGAACCGTTATCTCGAAAAGATTGCCAATAGCGTCCGAGCAGTATTCAGCGGCAAGATCTCCTATGCAGCGGGAATTTGGGAGGACGTAGAGTGGGATAAACTTCCTTTTGACATGGTCGCCTTGAACATGTATCTCAACTCTGGAAACCGCGAAGACGTACTAAAGCGAATCTCAGACCTGCAGAAGACAGGTAGGCCAGTGTGGATCACTGAGTTCGGCTCATGCACCTACCAAGGAGCTTTTCAATACGGCGCGACCGCGCATGAGCATCTTGACTATCAGCCATACAGTCAAGAAGAGCAGGCTGCAGTCATCGAGGCCACACTACTACTTCTCAACAGTACAAACGTAAATGGCTGCTTCCTATACAAATATAAGGCTTACAAACCCGACGACCGGGAGAGCTATGGAGTCTTGAAGTTTGACAACGGTTCCTTCCGAAGGAAGCTCAGCTATTACATCTATCAAAGCTACGTACCCATTGGACAGAACGGATCTCCAATCCTTCTTCCCATAGCGCATCGCGAATTCCTTGGCGACGATCTGTTCACAGCAAACCCCTTGAGGACGCCCTATACCCTCCGCAAGTTCTTTTAACGTCCTGTCCCAAACCTAGTAGTCCCCCTTCAGCGGTTATGGTGCATATTCATGCGCAGCCTTCGAATGACGTATGAGGAAAAAAGAAAGAAGGCTGGCGTTGTCTTCATGACCGTGCTCCTTGCACTAGGGACCGTTTGCGTCACCGTGAGCGCCCACTTCACAATGGGCAACCATCAGGCAGCCTACCCATTCCGCAACAGACATTTTGACCCGCACGTCGACGGATTGATTGGCTACGTGTTCCCAGGAGGCGGCCTATTCACTTCAGGTGCGCCCGGATGGTATTGGGGTGCAGGAACCAACACTTATCCTGGTTACCAGTCTCCATGGCCATACTGGACCGGCGGCGTAAACAACCCGTGGCCCGCGCAAGGCCCATACGGCTGGTATCAGCTTGACGCGAACAACTATGCGCCTTTCGGCGCAATACTAACCTCGACGATCAAGGCTGGTACACCTTTCACGACGATGTGGAAGGCGAACCGTTGGGCATCAGACAACCCAACGATCGAAAGCCTTGAGATTGAGCACGCGGTGAAAGGTGACATGATTCTCGCCTTCAATGTGACAGCAGGACAGAAGTTGACCTGGCGCAACGCGCATCCAGCATGGACAGCTGTCAACTTCACATTGGCACAGATCATGATTCCACCTGAGTTCACTGGACTTGCGAAGAACAAGATCGTCACATCATTCACCAACAACTACGACCTCATCAGTGTCGGCAACCTAAACCGCGAAGAGTATTGGTCAGGTGCCTACTGGACGGAATTGCTAGTCAAGACTGACACCGCCATATTCGGAGGCGGCAGCTCCGCCAACCAAAGAAGCTACGACAAGATGGATGACGCCCCAGATAGCTGGCTAAAACAGACGAACCAGCCGTTCGGACCGTTCCAGTTCTCGCCTTGGAAGACCTTCGGCAACATAACCTTCAGCCTAGCCACGGATAGCTATGGGCACTACGTGGACGAATGGTATTACATACGCATCAACGACATGACCGCGCCAACGATCGCAGGTACGTACACCTTCAAGTTCAGGGTGCTCACCAGTCCTGAGCTGGGCGATGTTTACTTCCCGTACCAAAACTGGCCGATAGTCTTGGTGAAAGGCGAGGTTGACCCAGCTATCATAACGGGAACGATCCGGTATGGCGGTTGGAGCACTGCTTTGTTTGGTCAGCCAGTCGCTCTACCGGGCCGCGTTAGAGCGGTCGGGATCGCGGACGATCCATATACGGGCAAGTCGACTGGCCGCCCTGTGGAGGCCAGAGGGTACTTCGATGCCGACTGGAACGGTCACTATGAGGTTGAAGGAGTAGCGCCGGGCGTGTACGACATATATGCCTCAGCGGCAGGCTACCCGGACATCAAGATCGCGAGCAGCGTCAAGACACTAAAAGGCCAAAGCTACCATATCGACGGCTACCTGACACCAGGCGCACAGATCAGAGGCACAGTCTTCTCCAAGTGTGGAACAGGTGAGACACCGTTCTTCAACACTGCCTCCGAGCGCAACATCAAGATAGAGATCTACAGGTCACTTGATGATGCACAGAGCATGCTTCCAGGGGGATCAACCAGCAAGGCGGCGACGTGGTCCCCGTACGGTGGCTGCAATGCCATGTGGGGTCCATACGGCTTCAAGTACTTCGGCGAGGCTAATCCAGCGAGGAGAGGCGTCGGCCCAAGCCAGAACTGGTATGTCACAACAGGTGCGACCAGCTTCACTTTCCAGTTCGGACGTGAAGGGTTCTATGGAGCACCGGCCGACATGGTTGGGCATGTGCCAGGTCACACTGAGCCGACATGGGTGAGCGGCCTCGGCGCCGGCACGTACTGGGTCAGAGCGTGGCTTTACGGCTACGTTCAGACCCAAGCCGACGGAGTGACCTTCGACCCTGTCAGCTTCACAATCCCATCAGTCGAGTGGCCAGGGAATGTCTGGGTTCCATTCGACTTGAGGCTGTCATCCTATGTCACCAAGACAGTCCACTTCCACGATGTGCCAGGCACGTTGATGGAGAACCCGATCGGATGGGGCTGGAGCTACAGGGCATGCGGGGGTCAAGGCGGAGCGTACTACAGGTACCTCTCAGCGGAACTTGTCGCAGGCGGACGTAGCAACTACCAGAACCCTGTCGGTGAACCGATCCAAGCATGGGAGATCGACCCTCTACCAGTCTCATCGACCAATTGGGCCATAACGATAAGAGGCTTCAAAGAGTTCGGCGAGGGGAACGGCTACGGAAGAAGTTACGGCATACCTGCAGGCCTCTACACGGTTAGGGCGTACATGTGGGGTTACGTCGAACAGGTCTTCGAGAAGGTTCACCTCGGCCTATGCGGCACAGAGACCCTCATCAGCGACCACATGTACCGAGGCGCGAAGTTCAACATAACGCTATACAGCAAGGACTGGGAGCATCCAACAGTCGACAAGACGTGGAGCTTTCCATACATGCCCATATACATCCAAATAATGAAGGACGGCAGGTTCGTAGGACCAAAGTCAGATCATTACGTAATGGCCCTGGCTATGCAAGCCTACGGCAACACTTCAGTCGCAGTTCGGCCTTACATGTGGAACAACCCATGGTTCATGCTGAAGACCCACGATGGAGCTGCTCAGACCTTCGGCCCTGACAACTACCGATGCATCTACGGTTCCTTAACCAGCTACTTCAACGACTACTTTGGACCTTCGGCCATGCATGGTGCAGCCAACGGAGTCCACTTCCGCTACTACGACGGATCAGAAAGCTGGCAGTACTACTCTAACGCGCCAAACGGTAATGGTCCCACAGTGGGCTACTATCCGCTCTCATTCGAGACCGGCCTCTACGAATTCCATGCCTTGACTTATGGCTACGTCCAGAAGAAACCTGCTACGTTCGCTGCGACAAAGGGCGACGCCACCTCAGACATAATGATCAAGCTCACGCAGGGTGCAGAGTTGCAGCTCATCATCAAGTTCAAGCATGAGGGTATCTTTGAGGGCATACCGTTCGATGCGCACCTGAGAATCAGGATCCTAGACGACAGGAACAGACTTGTGGGTGAGTATCTTACAAGCGACTGGTCGTGGCAACCACAGTTCGAATGGACCAGCAATGCGACAAAGTACACCTGGAACTTGGTGCTGACAACGCCGGTCCGCCCGAACAGCGAATTCGACCCCGCAGCCCGTGTCGCACGCAGCTACTGGCGCCTGAACTACGTGCCGACAGGCACAAAGGAAGTCAAGGTTGTCATCGCAGGGCTACCAGACCTTTACTGGGCATCTCCAGCTTCCTGTGACCCATGTGCGTCAACCAGCGACCTCGGTTGGCAGGACCGGCCGATCGACGCGCCTTACGGCATCGACGCCTACCCGAACTACAAGGGCGGCTGGAAAGTCCAAGTCCACGTCGTGCCAATCTTCGACTACTACCCAGGACACTACTGGTCTAAGACGCGCGTCTACTCCACGTTCGCTCCGGCTCTGTTTGTGAGCTGGGGAACAGCGCCAATCGACCCGTTAGGCTTCGGCGCCATGTTGACAGGCGAGCTGACCTACACAGCTGACATGAAGCCTATCTACATCAACCACCTTGGCCCGTACGAGCTCAGATACGATGTCGTCGTCCCAGGCACACACTTAGGCGGCGAGTCATCGCTGATCTTCGAGCTTGACAGGCGAGGACTGGTCGATGGCACAGTGGTAGGCTACACGTACTGCGACGACTGGAGAAGCGCCGCATGGACCACAGTCCAGTTCACCGCAGCTGATGGCACTGTCTTCAGCCACTACACCTTCGACGGATGGTTCGCAGCATGGCTTCCCATGGGACAATACACCGCAGCAGTGATCTTCTGGACACCGGCTAAAGGAGAAGGATACAAGGTCCAGACCATGCCGTACTTCGTCAGCGACGGATCACTAGGCAGCTTCAACGTCTACCTGGAACAGAGCGGTGTACCAATCCCAGAGTTTCAGTCGTCGCTCACAGTCCTCACAATCGGACTCGCAACATCACTCATCATGATGCACCGCACAAGAAAGAAGATCGACAGTTGATTTTCGCGCGCTCTTTCTGCAGAGCTCCTGGAGACTGAAAGCGGGATCGTGCCGTCGATAAGTCATGCTATCTAGAGTTTCATGCAATTGATCAAAGAAGTACAGCGATACCGTCTAGTGCAAGGTGTAGTGACCATCCGACTGTTGCGGCTACGATGTATTTCTGATACTTGTGTCTCCTTGCGAGTACACTGGTGGCTACTAGGGCCAAGGGCCAGACCCATAGGTGGAGGTAGCATGGGTACACCTCTGTTCGCAGAGCAAAGGATAGGCCCTCGAAGAGGTAACGCGGGATCAGCTTAGCGAAGAAGCTTGGGCTCCAGCAGAGGAGATGATCTAGGTCTGGAACAGCGCCGAAGAAGGTTGCGGTGAAGAGGAAGGACCATGCTGGGTTGGGTTTGAGAAGCTTGTAGGCTAGGAGTGAGAGGAGAAAAGCGAAGAAGGCATGCCAGAAAAGATACATGGCTCATCGCTCCCAACCGATTTCATTTAGCCGAGTTGCTCCACGGGGATCGCAGTAATAACTCTTCCAGACACAAGAGAGTACCCGACTCTGACCTGCAAACCCCCGCACAGCGCGCCTCCGCCAACGTGCTGGCGATCCCAACCATTCCGGAGCAATGTCTTAGGCTAATCCGGAGGATCACTCCAAGCTCTGTCCACCAAATCCGCTATGGCATGCACCGTGACGCGTGTCATACCCAACCAGATCCTAACTCAACCCAACATATCTAAAACCAATGATCCCGAAGCCACAATCAATTCAACATTGTAATACTATTGAATATATGTCACATTATCGAACTTGGGCGCGTCTTTCCTGCGTTAGGTATGCGGTTCAATGCTATTGCAATACTATTGAAGATACAATAATAGGTATACGATAGTATCCAATACAATAGTATCTCTGCAGAATACAATAGTATTCTGACACTTCGCAATAGTATCCACCAATGTATCACAATACTATCTTCACTCATCGCATAGCATCTGGAACGGGCGGAAACATTCAAGATTCCGGGAACGATTAAACATGCTTAGCGGGATAGCTATGAAGAAGCATCGCGGTTCCAGGGACCTCTGGGTCTTCGCATATGTACTGTTAGTATTCATCTCGATCGCCTTCTGGGAAGCCTACATGGAGGGAGAGCATGGAGGAGCCTCAATGCAGGTGGGCTGGGGCGCCAACCTATGGGGCTGGAGGCTTAATGCGTATCATTTCTGGTTGTGGTGGGTGACCGTTCCAGCCTTCCTCTGCCTCCCACTGGTCGTGGAGTCACAGCTCAACGTACACCTATTCGGGGTCTTGCTAGCCTCATACTATGTCGGAACGATTATCGAAGACTTCTCATGGTTTGTCATAAATCCCTACTGGGGCCTATCGAAGTTCACTAGCCGAGCCGTAACCTGGAATGACTGGATAACGCTCGGATATACCGAGATACCGAGGTTCTATGTCACGAATCTGCTAGCCGCCACGCTATCATGGGCGATCTTCGTCAAGAACGAGAGCCTCATCCAGAGAGCTATTGGAGAAGTAGCCACGCGACTACGCCTACGATCTTCCCGAGAAACACATGAGGGCTGACCAGCCAGAGCCCACCTCACGCATCCCCAATCATAATTCCTGTTGTCCTAAGACGCCTAACCCGTATCTCATTTCAGAGTAAGAAGGCTGCCTACAGCAGGCCAGCCAAGGCAGCTGAAGAACAAGGAAGCCACTAGGTGATTGAGGCGAACTACTTCGACATTTGGTCGGCTTCAGATCCAACTGGAAAAGAATGTCGCCAGACCACATCGACAGAGGATGCTATAAGCCGGCATATACTCATGCTACAGCATGTCTGGCACCAGAAAGGTTACCTCATAGGAACACGTGGAAAGCGACGAAAAGCAATACGCCCAGCATGAGCAACGAAGGTGACTGCTCTGGTACAGAGAAAGAAAGAGCTTAGGAGCTTCAATCCTCATCTTAATGACTATCTTGGAACGGTTTCCTTGAAGTGAGGCAAAATGGTGTAGGTTATGCTTCTTTCCAAGTCAAATAGGGCGACAGGGCTATCGATGCTTGCCCTACTGATCGGGCTGCAGCTAGCTCCGATTGCTGGACCTGTCGGGGTAAGGGTCGCTAAGACGGGAGGGAGTACGCTACCGAACTCGACTTGGCTGAAATGGGCCAGCAACGCTTGGGGGTACTACGGCGTCTCAACAAGCCTGGGAGTTGACCCGACGACCGGTCTGCCTCTCGCTGCCCTGATCTTTATCTACTTCACTTTTTGGGATCTTGGAACCTACCTTTACGCCATAATGGACGCGTCGAGGCTAGGGCTCCTAGTTAAGACAGGCACATGGGGCTCGGATGACCGAGTGAACAGAGTGGTCAATTGGCTTCAGATATGCCAGCTCACGAGCAACAACCTGCCCTACCTCTGGTATAATTCGCGAACAGGCACCCCCGCCACCGACCTGACCTCCGAGGAAACCAATGTCTCAGACTACGGACAGTTCCTCATCGCTATGTACCGCCTGAAGACGTTCAGGCCAGACCTAGCTGCAACCATAGACAACATAGTCAAGGTTCGATTCAACACAGTCTACCTAGCAGGAAGCCCAGAAAAGTTCAGTCAAACAGGCGGCATCTACGCTTGGTACATCTCTCAAGGCTTCAAGTACTTCGGATACGATTCCTACACACCTGTTCAAGAAGCCTTGGGAAAGCTGAACCAGATGATGAATGGACCGAAGGTCACAACATACGGCATAGCTCTGCCAAGCGCATATCTGACAAGCGAGCCGCTACAGCTAGGAATGTTCTTCGTAGACCCAGACCCACAACTGACAGAACTCACACGAAACGTCTACCTTGCACAGGAGAAGAGACACGACGCCACTGGAAAATGGGAGGCGTGGAGTGAAGGCAGCACCGCGTTGCCAAATCCAACCTACGTATATGAATGGATCGTCGCCGGCG
>Ga0129298_10000831_pt1 | contig 12754 bp, 11 predicted proteins | sample I19B2metaG_FD_94707 | JGI IMG/M metagenome (GOLD analysis project Ga0129298, IMG submission 94707) | Lake sediment bacterial and archeal communities from Gulf of Boni, Indonesia to study Microbial Dark Matter (Phase II) - ​I19B2 metaG | ecosystem: Environmental > Aquatic > Freshwater > Lake >... | reverse complement strand
TGACGAACGTTACGCTCCAGTTCGATCGCCGGGATCTCCAGTTCCAGGACAAGGAAGGCGTCCAGACGGCGATTGTCAACATCTACGGGCGCGTGACTTCAATGTCGCGGCGGGTCGTGAACGTCTTTGAGGACGTGGTGACGGTGGAGGCGCCGGCGGCGTTGCTGCAAGAGGCGGTGAAGGGCGCTTCTGTTTATCAGAAGACAGTCCCGCTGGCGCCGGGGCTGTACCGGCTGAACATCGTGGCCAAGGACGTGGTCGGCGGCAACATGAACAACTATGAACTGGCGCTGCGTGTGCCGCACTACGACGACGAGGCGCTGGCGGCAAGCTCGCTGATCTTCGCCGACCTGATCGAGAAGGTGCCGACGCGGAGCATCGGCACCGGCCAGTTTGTCGTCGCCAGCACCAAAGTGCGGCCGCGAGTGACCGACACATTCCGCCAAAACGAGAAGCTCGGCGTTTACGTGCAGCTTTACAACTTCGGCGCGGACGAGAAGACGCAGAAGCCAAGTGGGACTATCGAGTACGAGGTGGTCAAGAACGGCACAAACGAGAAGGTCTTCGAATTCACCGAAGACCTGACGGCGATCGAGGGCGCCTCGGCCACGCAGGTCACCGTGGAGAAGATCCTGCCGCTGGCCAACTTGCACCCCGGGCAGTATACGTTCCGGATGAAGGTGACGGACAAGATCAAGAATCAAACCGTTACCCCATCGGGGACTTTTACGGTAAACTGAAGCAGTCAGTAGGCGAAGTCGGGAAAGGCACCTTTCTCGGATGAAGGCCAGAACACGCTGGACCGCAATTGGCGTGCTCGTCGGGCTGTCCGTTGTCCCCGCTTGGGCAGCGGCGGTGCCGGAGAGGCTTTCCGGCAGTATCGCCGGCTGGGTGACCGATTCGCTGGGCACCCCGCAAATGGGCGCCACCGTGCTGTTGTTCAGCCGGAGTGAACGGCTGCTGGGGCGCACGCTCAGCGACGAGACCGGCGGCTTCCTGTTCGATTCCCTCAAACCCGACATCTACTCGATCCGCGTCACCCTGAGCAGCTTCATTCCGGCCCTCAAGCGAAACATCGTTGTGCAGCCCGGCACGCGGAGCCTGCTCAGCGTGAGCCTGGCGGGCGTGCTCAGCTCGATCCAGTTGGTGTATTCCTCCTCCGGCAAAGGCCCGGTGATGAGCGAGGACTGGAAGTGGGTGCTGCGGAGTTCGAGCGCCACCCGGCCGGTGTTGCGGATCCGTCCGCAGGTGGATATTTCCGATCCATCGGCGAGGCACAAGAGGGCGTCGTCCGCCTTCTCCGGAACGCGCGGCATGGTGCGGGTTTCGGCCGGCGATCAGGGCACGGTTTCAGCGCTGGGCAACGAACCGGACCTCGGCACCGCTTTCGCCCTGGCTACTTCCGTGTTCGGCAACAACCAGGTCGCAGTCAGCGGCAACTTCGGCTACTCGACGGCGGCGGGGATGCCCACCGCTGGCGTGAGCACGCGTTACCGCCGGGGATCGACGGGCCGCCAAAGCCCCGAAGTCAAGCTGACGATGCGCCAGGTGTTCTTGCCGGCGCGCGTCGGCGCCGCGGTTGTAGCCGGGCAGACGGACGGCGCGCCGGCGTTGCGGACGATGTCAGTGGGCTTCATCGATCGCTCGCAACTGGGCGACAACCTGCGGCTGGAGTACGGCTTCTCGCTCGATTCGGTGACGTTCCTGGACCGGTTGAATTACTTCAGCCCATACGCGCGCCTCGCTTACGAACAGGTTGGTCTGGGCGCTTTCGAGTTTGCTTACAATTCCGGCACCCCCCCGGTCGAGTGGTTTTTCGGCGGCCGCGAGCATCTGACCGACCTGCAACGCGATCTGACGTCGCTTTCCATCTTTCCTCGCGTTTCTTTGATGGGTGGCAGGGCGCGCGTGCAGCGGCCGGAGAGCTTCGAAATCGGCTATCGCAGAACGGTCGGTTCCCGGACCTACGGCTTGGCGGCCTACCGGGAGAGGATCGTCAATGCGGCGTTGACGATTGTCGCGCCGGCGGGCATCTTCCCGGCGACCGACCTGCTGCCGGACCTGTTCTCCAACAGTTCGGTGTTCAACCTGGGGCGGTACGCCGGCGTTGGGTACATGGCCACCGTGACGCAGTCGTTGGGTGACCGCCTCAATGTGACTGCTGCTTACGGAATCGGCGACGCCCTTACCCCGCTGCGCGGGAGCATCGAGGGCAGTGACCCGGACGAACTGCGCGGCATCTTCCGCCAGGGCCGCCGCCGCTGGGCCAGCGCCGGATTGTCCGGGACCGCGCCGCGAACCGGCACGCAAATCCTCACCAGTTATCGCTGGGCCGACGGCCGGTCACTCACAGCCGGCCACCTCTACCTGACGCAGACGCTGCGGCCGGAGATCGGATGGAACATGTACATCCGCCAGCCGATTCCTATTCTGTCCGGCTTTCCGGGGCGGCTGGAGGCCTCGGCGGAGTTGCGCAACCTTCTGGCGCAGGGCTACGTTCCCGTTTCCACTCCACAGGGCCGCAAGCTCTACCTGATGCACTCCCCCCGCAGCGTGCGGGGCGGGCTGAGCTTCATCTTCTGAGCTCGGGTTAAGCCAGCGCCCGCGCCCTTGTCCCCTCCCGCAGGTCGCAACAGACCACGGAAACATGCGGGCTGTCCCCACTAGCGGGCTACAGGGCCGCCGGGGGCCGGCAGACCCAGGAGCGAGCAGAGCAGCCAGGGCAGTTCGGCCAGGAAGGCCTGGATGCGGGCGCGATAACCGGCCACGGCGTCGCGGTCGACTTCAAAGAACATCTCTTCCGGATACGCGCGGCCGAAGACGTCGAGGAGCATCGAGCGAAACTTGCCGGACCTGCCGTTGATGGAGCCGTCCTCGCGCTGTTCGCGGTAGGCAACGCGTTCGGCGGAGGTGAGCGAGCAGAGCAACGGGTGGATCCGCTCCGAGAGGACCTCGCGATACTGCTGGATTTTCTGGATGGTTCGGTCAAGGGGCAGATCCTGGAGCACCCACTTGTCCACGGTCAGGCGGCCGTCGACGCTCCAGCGCGTCATCGGGAACTGGCCGATCAGCCAGTCGCCCATGTGGATGACGTTCTCGCGGCCGTGACCGTAAAGGAGAACATCATCCTCGTATCGCGCCAGCCACAGCGCGAGCCGGTCGAGGAGCCGGCCCAGCTTCACAGCGTCCAGGGATTCACGGTATTGCGTGCCGAAGATGCCGATCGAAGCGGGCGCCTTCTCGACGAGGGCGAGCAGTTCGTCGGTGAGGTTGGCGCGGTAGATGCTGTTGCCTGTGCCGACGATCACCAGGTCGTAGTCTTCCTCGGGGATTCGCCACGGGCGGAAGTAAGCCCAGGTAACAACAGCCTGAGGCGGCAGGACCGAGCCCAGGAGATGAAATCCCAGCCGGTCGCCGAAGTTGCCCACATTGCCGCAAGAGAGCACTAGGACTTTCTTCAGGGCGCGGGCGATCAGGGTGTGCGGCTCGAGCCGGAAGAGCACTTGATGCGCATCGATCCGCGAGGAAGACCGCACGGAGAACCCAGCCTGGGCGAAAGCGTCGGCGAGTTCTTCCAGGCTTGCGTGGTTCACCCAACCGAGCGCGGCACGGTCCAGGTTGCCCGTCTGATCCGCCGGGCAGTAACTGAGCACCACCGGGAGTTCGTATTCTCGAACGCGCCGGAGAAACGCCTTCCAGTCGTAGATGTACTCGAGGACGCCGAGCAACGTAACGATGGTGGCGCCGGCTTTGGGCGGGAGTTCGCCGCGGTTGAAGTCGCGGACAACGGTGCGCTCGTCGCGGCGCACGGCGTCGCACGTGAGATAGCGGCACCCTGGCGGGAGGGAGCGCTCCAGGACCATAGCTCCGCACCCGAGGTCGAGGACGGTGGAACCGGCGGGAATGAAGTCCGCCGCCAGGGCGGAGCGCCGGGTCCACGCTTCTTCGAGCTGCGCGGGGTTCGACCAACGTTCCAAGTCGGTTTCCCTACGGATGATAACGTTCCTCCGCCTCTCCGCTTCGCCGGCCGCGCCGCCCGCGACGAGCGTGGCCAAGGTTTCCTTGACGCGTCCGATGACATCTTCCCAATCGTCCGGTGCGGCTTGGCGGAACAGCCGTATGGTCGGATACCACGGCGAATCCTCGCGTTCAAGAAGCCAGCGCCAGTCCGGCGTGTAGGGAATGAGCGTCCAGACCGGGATGGCGAGTGCGCCGGCCAGATGGGCGACGGCGGTGTCCACCGAGATCACGAGATCCAGATTGGATAACACCGCGGCGGTGTCTGCGAAGTCGCCGAGTTGCGGGCCGAGATCCACGAGGTTCAAGCACCCAGGCGCCGCGGAAGCTTCGGCGGCGGCCGGCCCTTTTTGAGGCGCGAACCACGCCACTCCTTCGACGGCGCCGAGCGCGGCGAACCGCTCGAGCGGAATGGAGCGTTTCCTGTCGTTGGAATGGGAAGGATTGCCGGCCCACACGAGCCCGACGTGGAGACGTCCGGGCGCGCGCAGCCGAGTCCAGGATCGAACGCGCTCCGGATCGGCTTTCAGGTAGGGAACGGCGGCGGGGATCGTGTCCAGCCGTGTGGCGAGCGCGCGCGGCAGGCTCAGCAGCGGGCAATGCGTATCGAATGGCGGCAGATCCCGGCCTTTGGCGGCCAACTCCGTGACGCCCGGAAGGCCGCCGAGCAGCGTGATGAGTTCGGGCTGGACCTCGAGGATCACAATGCCGTTACGCGATGCCACCTGACGGACGTAGCGTACGAACTGGATCGTGTCTCCGAGCCCCTGTTCGGCGTGGAGCAGAATCCTCCTGCCGGCGAGATCGGAGCCGTTCCAGAGCGGCTGCGGGAAGTCGCGCGGCGGGGAGGGGAAGCTCCGGCAGCGCCACCGCCACTCGTACTCCTCGAAGCCGTGGGCGAAGTCGCCCTGGCGCAGCAGCAGGAGCGCGTGATTGTAATGCGCCTCGGCGAAATCGCCGGCGGAGGCGGCTTCCTCAAAGAAGCGGGCGGCTTCCTGCGGCCGGTCGGCTGCGTGCGAGAGCGCGCCGAGATTGAAGCTGGCGAGCCTGAAGTTAGGGTCGGCCGTGAGCGCGCGCTGGTAGGCCTGGCGGGCTTCTTCGGTTCGGCCGAGCCTTTCGAGCACGCGGCCGAGGTTGTTGAGGGCCGCGGCAAATCGCGAATCGATCTCCACCGCCCTCCGGCAATGGACCAGGGCCTCCTCGTACCGCTGGAGGTCGGTGAGGAGGTCGCCGTAGTTGGAACGGACCTCCGCGCTGTTCGGGTCGAGCGCCACGGCTCGCTCGAAAGCCTCCACGGCCTCCTGGAAGCGCCCAAGTTGCGACAGGGTGACGCCGATGCTGGAGTGCAGCAAAGCGTTGTGCGGCGCTCTTGCGGCCGCCCTCTGGAAATGGCCGAGCGCCTCCGCGTAATCGCCGAAGCCGTAGCAGGCCGCGCCGAGCGCTTGCAGTTCGTCGCTCGCCGAGGGCGAATAGCGGAGCACTTGCCTGTAAATGTCGCGGGCAAGATCGTGCTGGCCCGAGCGGTGGAGCGCAGCCGCCGAGTCCAGCGCCTGCGGCACCGTCACCTGCGTCCAACGGCCGTGGAGCTTGATGCGGATCTGGCGGGTTCTCATGACGGGGCGGGGCTCACCCCTCAGAGGCAATCGGACCGCGAGGCGAGGAAGTTTAGGGCGACTCGTGGAGGACGATCTGCCCGGCGTCGTGGTGTGTGTTGGCGATCACCTTGCCGGTGAGTGCAGGCACACGAAGGCTGTTGGCAGCGGAGACGACGGCGGGCTGATTCGTGGGCTTGTGGGTCTCTGGCTCTTTCTTTTTCCTCGATGTGGCCTCAAACAAGGTCAGGAGCACTCGTGTTCCTCACCAGGGCAACCGGTTCGGGACGCGCCCGGAGGCGCGCCCCGATATGTTCTCGTCATTGACCGGCCCGGTCCGGCAACCGGGCTGGTCGGGTCAGGTGACTCTCGTCAACCTGGGGACGGTCCCACCCCAAACCGCGTCAGCATGATCGCGCTGCGTCATGCCGCAAGCCGTGACGGGGCGCCGCGGGCCGGGGTCCACACAAATGACGTCGGATGGTGGCCACCAACCGCTCAATCCACTTCGATTGTAACTCGCAGGCGGAAGGTCAGACGGGCGCAATTCACGAAGAAGGGCTCTCGATTCAACAGGTTGCAGCGCGCTCCTGGGCTTGTGACCGGCGTTTCAGGGGCAACTCAGTCGATCTGGGCGAACACGATTTGCTCGGCTCCATTCTGTGTTTCGGCGACCACCTCGCCGGCGGGGTTGACGGCGAAGGTGGGGCCTTCGATGCGGACGGCGGGGTGGGGCTGGCCGGCCTGGTTGATGAAGAGCGCCCAGAAGCCGTTCTCCCTGGCGCGCTGCGGGATGTAGCCGTAGAACTGCGCGCGCATCTCGTCATGGGTGCGCCAGCCGGCGAGGCGTCCGGCGCGCTGGTGCTCGTAAAGTTCGGCCATGGAGTCGTGCGGCAGATCGACGCCATCCGCGGCGAGCGGGTCGGCGTCCCAAGCGTGCGGCATCAGGACGATCTTGGCTCCGCGCGCGCCGTAATCCGCCAGCAGATCGGGCTGCGTGGTGTCCCAGCAGATGGCGACGCCGGTGCGCCGGCCGGCGACATCGAACAGCGGGCGCTCGCTGTGCCCCTGCCACCAGGGAACTTCGAGGCGGGGGATGCAGTTCTTCCGATAGACGCCGGCGAGCTGCCCGTCCGGCGCGGCGACGCAGTAAGCGTTGTAAGGAAGCGGGCTTGCGCGCTCGGTGAAGCCGAAGCCGAGCCAAACGCCGGCCGAGCGCGCGATATCGCGGGCCCTGCGGACGCTCGGGCCGTCGAGATCCTCGGCGAGCGTCCAGACGGGGTCGTCCTTGTAGATTCCGGTGATAGTCAACTCGGGAAAGAAGACGGCCTCGGCGCCGCCGGCTTGCGCGTTGCGAGTGAAGCGTTCCATCGAGCAGAGGTTCGCCTCCAACTCGCCCCAACCGCAGTACATCTGCACTAGGGCTACGCGCATGGCAGCGGATCAGAATGGCGTGCGCCAGCGCAACGCCTCGAACCTCGAGTAGTCCCGGGCCGTCGTAATCCACTCGCAACCCGACTCAATTGCGAGCGCGGCGAACCACGCGTCCTGGGCCAAGTTGCCGGTCGCGCCCGCATGAAGGCACAGGTCCGTGTAAATCGACCAGTGGCGGGGCAGAATCATCTGCGCCCTTCCATCAGGTCCAGCAGCGCAGAAGTGTCGCTGAGGTCAACACCGGCGACGGTTCCTCCGCCAACGCGACAGACAGGCAGCCGCACCCGCCTCGCGGTTCCGCGGCCTCGCGCCAAGACCAGGCGAAGCCCCTGGTCGATGAGGGAAGTCAGGGTCTGCCCGCGGCGGGCGGCTTCCCGTTTGGCTTGGTCGAGCAGCGAGTCGTCGAGCCGGACGGTGGTCCTCACCTGTCCAGACATATCACAGAAGCGCCCTCCGTACACTTCCGTGAGCCACGGAAGCGACGAGCACATAGCTACCTCCGCCTCAGGTGCATGTCGGCGAAGTTCAGGTACTGCTCCCAGTCGTACTCGGTGACGTCGTGCTTGCCGGAGCGGACATGGTAGCCGATGGTTTTCATGATCGGTTTGTTCACCAGCGGCATGTCTTCCACGCCGAGGTCCTCTGCGCCGAGCAGCCGGTAGACGGGGCCGGCGTGGACGGCCGAGAGGAACTCGCCGCGCGGGTCGGCCCAGAGATCGTCCTCGGCGCTGGCGACATAGACGGGCCTGGGTGCGATGAGGGCGAGGAGCATGTGCTGGTCGACGGGCAACTGATCTTCCTTGTTGTTGTACTTGTGGAAGTTACGGCAGAACCAGTGCGGGAAGAACGTGTTGATGATGCCTACCGACTCGCCGAAAATGCGCTTGCTCAGAGCTGCGCCGCCGCAGCCGGAGTTGTTGGAGATGACCAGGGCGAAGCGCTGGTCCTGGGCACCGGCCCAGAGGGCGGTCTTGCCGAGCCGCGAGTGTCCTATGACAGCCACGCGCTTGGGATCGACGGCTTTGTCCGTTTCCAGATAGTCCATGGCACGGCTGAGTCCCCACGCCCAGGCGCCAATGGCGCCCCACTCGTCGGGCGCGGGCCGCTGCTGGCCCTTCCGGTAGAACAGCGGGTGCACTCCGTTGCGAAAACCGTCGTCGTAGTCGGGGTCGAGATCGCCATAGTAGATGGTCGCCAGGCCGTAGCCGCGCGCGAGGATCCTCTCGACTTGCCAGCGACTCGCGGTCGCGCCGCGCGAGCGTTCGGTGGCGCGGTGGTTGAGGATGCCGTTCTCCTCGCTCTCACGCATCCACGCGGTCGAAAGGCGGAGGCCGGGGTCGCGGTGGACCGACTGGTTCCCGTAGAAATTCAGCCCGAGGAACAAAGGGACGGGCGCCGTGGCCGCCGCCGGCAGATAGAGGAGGATGTCCATGCGGGGGCCGTCGCGCCGTTGGGTGAAATGGACGGAGATCTGTTTGCGGCGCGCCTTGCCGCCGAGGGCGTTCGGCGCCGAGTCGAACACATCGTAGCGGATGTTCTTGAGGCGGCCGGGGCTACGGCCGTAAACATGCGTCTCGAAGAGTCGCAGGATCTCCGGGCGGCGCTTGTCGAACCACGCCGCGGCGCTGGTGACGCGCGAGCCGTCCGCCGCCACGAGCGGGTCCGGCAGGGTGTAGGCGGGAACCTTCGCCTCGTCGTAGTTGGCCTCCGGAGCTTTCTGCGCGCGCTGCGTGGCGGGCAACAGCGCGAAAGTGATGAGGACGATCACGTGCTCGGGCCTCATGTGACCCATGGTATCCCCGGCGGGCACAAAGAAGTGAAACGTTCATCTGATGATGAACTTCCAGAACCTGCGCATCGCGCCAACTGCTTGCTAACGCGCGCGGCTCGGAAACAGCTTCCGAGGCGCGACCTTGAGGGAGCGCTTGCGCGCTTACTTCCTTCGCCGCGCATAGCTTGACCACTGCCCTCACCGATCCTCGGCTGCGTCTTTACTCGGCGACGGGCGCGAGGGATATACTATTGCCAGCCAGGAAACGTGCAAACGGAAATTCTGGCTGGAGTCCACAGCCGGCCGGCACTTTCGACGCGCAAAGTCCCGGCAATGCAGGCAACCAGGAAGTGTCGCCGCTTGTTGAGTACCAGGGACGGCCAACTCATGCTACAAGGAGGACGGTTCCATGCCGACGTATGTGACGCTTTTCAAATGGACGGAGCAGGGAGTCAAGGACATCAAGGGCGTGCCGGAGCGAATCGCGTCTAGCGTGAAAGCCGCGGAGAGCTTTGGAGGCAAGGTGCAGGGCGTGTACATCACCATGGGCGAATACGATTTGGTGTCCGTTGGTGAATGGCCCAGCGACGAAGCGGCCGCCACCACCGCCCTCGCGATAAGTTCTCGCGGGAACGTCAGGACAACCACTATGCGGGCGTTCACGCCGGAGGAATTCGCCGAAATCGCCAAGAAATTGCCGTAGTTGGCTCAGCGAAGACAACAGTCCCCACTGTGACATTGTTCGGGATTCCCGGCTGAGGTTCCCGGCAGCCGGGGGGAAGGTGTGGCGTGCCGAAAAGGGCGCTGTTCCGGGTACGTTGAGGCAGTGTATACCAGAGGACATAGGAGGGCGCCATGCCCAGCCGGAAGCTCACGGAGTTCTTGGACAGGAATCAGGTAAAGTACGTGAGGATCAGCCACTCGCCGGCGTATACGGCGCAGGAAATCGCCGCGCTGGCCCACGTCCGCGGCAAGGAGCTGGCAAAGACAGTGATGGTGAAGCTCGACGGCAAGATGGCCATGGCGGTCTTGCCGGCATCCTGTCGAGTAGATTTCGGTCTCCTCAAGGCGGCTGCCAGCGCCGGGACTGTGGAACTTGCCGCTGAGGACGAATTCAAGAGTCTGTTCCCGGATTGCGAAGCCGGCGCCATGCCGCCGTTTGGAAACCTGTACGGGATGGCGACTTTCGTGGAGAGAGACCTCGCCGGCGATGAGGAAATTGCATTCAATGCCGGCTCCCACGGCGAGCTGATCAGGTTGTCGTACAAGGACTTCGAGAGGCTCGTCCAGCCAACCGCGGCGAAGTTCTCGCAAAGACCATAGCCGGGCCGGAGGCGTGGCAGCAGCGATACCCCCGAGGGCAGCCGCAATCCTTGCGAACCTCCCCCTCTCGAAGTGGCACCCGGGGCGATCGCCGGCGAATCGACCGGCCGCGGACGAATCGCGAAAGCTGACGCTGGCACTCGGAAGCGATCAGGCGCAGAATAGAGTCCGGGAGGGAGTCATGACGGAGACGGAAGCCTTGGATGTCTTGCGGGCACAGGGTCACGCAGTCGGTACCCCAGATCACGCTAAAGGCACCGTCCGGATCTGGGTTCACGGCAGTAATCACTCGGTGAACGTGAACCTGGGACGGGACCTGATTCACCTTGCCGAGGGGAAGATCACCATCGAAGATCTCGAACCGGAGCCGGCCAAGGCGTGAGCTGACAGCCGGAGCGTCCACCATTGAACAGGAGAGGAGCCCGTGCAGCGCTGAGACCGGAAACCCTGTCCAGCAATGCCCGGCTCTGGCAAAATGCAGGCAGGAGGGAGGACTGAAATGCCGACCTACGTCATCCTGAGCCGGTTCTCTCCGGAAGCGTTCCGCGATCCGAAGGACTTCAAGCAATTGGCGGATGCAGTCGCCGCCAAGATCAAGAGCGAATGCCCCGGCGTCGCTTGGAAAGACAGTTATGCCACGCTGGGGCGGTTCGATGTGGTCGACATCGTCGAATCGGAGGATCTGCAGCAGGTGGAGAAGGCGGCCATGATCATCCGGGCCTACGGGCATTCGACGACAGAGACCTTGCCGGCGACTCCGTGGAAGGACTTCCTGGCAATGCTCTAGCTGGCAGGGTGCTGAGGAACATGGTGACAGGCAACGCTGTGCAAACGCCGGGAGCCGCAGATTTGTGATTGTACGTGACCGGTGGCTTGGGGCAGCGTAGGGATTGCGTAGCCTGTTGGCATGGGCGGGATCGCCCACCAACAGCGATGAAAGTCAAAATTCGGTGGCAGGCTTCGCTGCCCCAAGCGTACGTTCAGTTCTTTCAACGGGTTATGCTCCTCGCGCGTGGGCAGCGAAGCCTGTCACCGATTTTGACTTTCGAGAGTGTCACCGGTTTGCCTTTACCAGACACCCGGAATCGGCCTGGCGCAACGAGGGCAGGCCCCGTGACGCAGCCGGTTTTCGACGACAGAGAAGCCGACGCGCTCGATGAGAAGCTCTCCGCAAGCGGGACAATGGGTATCGCCGTGCCGTGCTCCGGGAACGTTGCCGACGTAGACGAAGTCCAGTCCCGCATCTTTACCGGCTTGCCATGCATACTCGAGCCTGTCGAGGGGAGTGGGAGGCGCCGAAAAGCGGTACGCGGGCTGATAGGCGGTAACGTGCCACGGCACATCGCGGCCGAGTTCGCGACGGATGCGCTCTGCGATGCTCCGCAGGGTTTCGTCCGAATCGTTGACGCCGGGAATGACCAACGTCGTGATCTCGAGGTGAACGCCGCGCGACCGCGCAAGCGAGCAGCAGCGCCAGACCTTCTCGACGTCGATCATCTTGCAGAGCTTCCGCAGGCGCTCGGCGCCGCCTTTCACGTCCACGTTCATGGCCTCGAGGCCGGCATCGATCAACAGGTCCAGCGCCTCCGGCGTCATGTAGCCATTCGTGACGTAGGTGTTGTAAAGGCCTGCCCGCCTGGCCAGCCGGAACACGTCCAGTGACCATTCCAGTGAGAGCGTGGGTTCGTTGAAGGAGATCGATGTGCCTCTGCAACGCGCGCGCCGGGCGGCTGCAAGGAAGGCCTCGGGGGAACGATAGTCGCATGTCGTAGGAGGAGCAACCTTGCTGATCTCCCAGTTCTGGCACCAGGGGCAGCCGAAATTGCACGACCAACTTCCGGCGGTGAGGGCAAAGGAGCCGGGAAAGAAATGGTAGAGCGGCTTCTTCTCGATCGGGTTGGCCGTGAGCGATGAAACGGCGCCATAGATCACCGTCACCAGTTCGCCGTGACGGTTCTGACGCGTCCGGCACCAGCCCCAGCCTCCCGGGACCAGCAAGCAGCGGCGCTCGCAGACGTTACACTGGATCTTCCCGTCGCGCTTCTCCTGTAAGAGCGACGGGCGCACCCACGGGGTGCTCCGGCTCTCCACTGCTTTGGTCATCTTCGATGAGGCCGCAGCCATCTCAGCCAGTGATCCAGTGGAGGCGCCTGTCGAGCCAGCGCACCTCGTCCTCGAAGCCGGCCTGACGGTGAAAATCCCGCAATCGCCGGTACCGTTCCACTACGTCGAAGCCAGCAGCCGCCTGCAATTTCCTCAAATCGACCGGGCACAGGTGCATGGGCCGGGCATCCGCTTCAGCCAGGTGGTTCGAACCGTTCATCAGGCAGCGAAACCACACGCAGTGCATGATGCCGAATACGTGGCCGGTCTCGTGCGCGAGCACCTTACAGCTCCGCCGCAGCATCAGCTTGTCCGATTCCGGCGTTCGCGTCTCGCCGTGGAACCGCGGGTCGTAGCGGGCGAAGCTATAGACACCCACCCGTTCGAGCACCGAGGCCTGGCCGAAGACAAAATTCCAGCTTAGCTCCGGGTACAGGTCCTCCATTGTAATGCCCAAGTAGCAGATAGCGTCGTAGGGAAGGCGCGGCATGAGCGTGTCGTCCATAATAGCTCT
>Ga0129298_10000830_pt1 | contig 12754 bp, 14 predicted proteins | sample I19B2metaG_FD_94707 | JGI IMG/M metagenome (GOLD analysis project Ga0129298, IMG submission 94707) | Lake sediment bacterial and archeal communities from Gulf of Boni, Indonesia to study Microbial Dark Matter (Phase II) - ​I19B2 metaG | ecosystem: Environmental > Aquatic > Freshwater > Lake >... | reverse complement strand
GTGGCGTTGATTTGCGACAAAGCGCTCCCGATAATTATAAAAGCAAGAGGTAAAAAAACCAGGGAATGTACCAAAACTACACCGGCACTGCTGAATATTGATGCATCATTTCCCAGAACCAGGTGCAAGCCGCCGTTCCAGGCAACGGCAAAGATATATGGTGAAATGAGCAACGGCATTACCAGTGCAATCTTGTAAAACCTGTTCCATTTAAATGATAATTTATGAAGAAAAAAACTGCACAAACCCCCGGCTAATGTTGCAAAAAAAGCCGATAAACCAGCCATTAACAAACTTTTGCCTATTAATAACAATGTTGTTCGGTTTAAGAAAGCAAATAATGCTGATTTATCGGTTTGGGTAAACCAGTCGGTAATGAGAAAAGCCAAAGGGGCAACCAAAGTTGTGAGTAGAATTGCCGGCAATGCAAAACGGTTAATATTTTTTATTTTTCTAACCACGATTTTAACCAGGGTTGAATATCTTCCAATTTCCCGGAAACCGATTTATAATCAATTTTCATTGGCCTTATATTTTCAAGCGAAGGCACATTTTCAGGAACTTTAACTCCTGCAATCAATGGCATCTGGGCACATGAAACGGCAAGTTTTGACTCGGTTTCCTGACTTATGAGATAGTCTATAAGTTTCTTAGCATTTTCGGAATGAGGCGCACCTTTAATCAAACTAACGGCATTTGGCATAATCAGGGTGCCAATTCCTGTTTCTTCAAGGTCTATGAAAACGAAACCAACAGCATCGCTTTCTTTCATCGCTTCAAAAGCATCATCGGTATCGGTAAGTCCAAAAGCGATTTCACCGTTCATTACTTTTCTTTTCACATCACCGTTACTCGCTGCTATTATAACACCATTTTGTTTTATGCTGTCCATCCAGTATTTCGCCTTTTCGTCGCCCAATAATGTAAATATGGCTGCCAAATGAAATGTAGTAGTACCAAACAATGGATTGGCAATGGTAAATTGACCCCTGTAACTGGGATTGGAAAAATCCAAAACAGATTTTGGAAGTGAATCCGAAGAGGTCATATTTTTATTATAAATGAGTACACGTGCCCGTGCCGAAAAACCAATCCAATGATTTTCAGGGTCTTTAAAAGCTTCTCCGATAAGATTGGTTTGTACCGATTGAAATGGAAAAGTAATCCCTTTTGATTGCAACACCCCATTACGCACCGGGTCGCCACTCCAGAAAACATCGCATTGCGGATTGTCCTTTTCTGCAATAAGCCGGTTCATTACCCCGGTTGACTTGGTTTCTTCGGTATCGTAAACAGCTCTCACCCGAATGCCGGTTTTTATTTCAAAATCTTTCAGAACAGGTTCGCTGAATACCTGATCCACTGAAGTATAAACAACAACCTGATTCTTATTCTGGCAGGAGGACAGTAAAAATACTAACGGAACTAAGATTCCTGATATGAAAGATGAAAATTTACCCATTTTGGTTTGGATTATTAAGTATCAATTTTAATATTAAGATATTCAAAATATATACCACACACATAATCAAGATCCCTGATACTATCAAGATAATTGTTCTCCTGATTAAGCAGGCTAACTTCAGTTGTAACCATCGAACGAAATGCAAGCAACAGGTTTTCAACAGTTTCACCTCCATTTTTAAAGGAACTGAGTTTAAAGTTATAGTTCTGTTTCCATGCATCCAGGCTTTTCCGGGTGGCCATTAACTGTTCTCTTTTCTTCATCAGGGTTTCCTTTCGGAGATTTATTTCAATCGTAATTTCTTTAATACGATCATCAATCGTTGCATCGATGGAGGCAATATCTGATAAAGCTTTTTTAACTGTATAATCGAGAGTTTTCTGATCAAAGCGTCTGACCTGAAGTCCGCCGGTTGCCAGCCAGTAATTGGAACTTTTAATACCGCCTTCCATATCATAAAGATTATATCTGGATCCGGCACTCAGAAAAATATCCCATTTACCTTTCATCGCTAGTTTTTTCTTTTCCTCGGCATTTGTTTTTATCAGTTTTAACACTTTAAATTCTGTGTCATTTCTAAGAGCCTTTTGCAATATGCTATCCACCTCAGTTATTATGTAATATTCTCCCCAGTAACCGGTATTCGAAAAATCAAGAGTAATCGGTAATATCTGGTCAAAGCCAATAGTATCAATATTCATCCACCTTTTCAGATTTGTCTTTAATGAAATCGAAATAATTTCGTAATTTGAAATTTCATTTTGTAGTGAATTGGTTTCGGCAGATAATTGTCTTATGTCTTCAATTCTTTCTGAAATTGAATCATTTTGAATAAGCTTCTGGATTTCCTTTTTCCTATTCTTATACATTTCATATATTTTGTATCTCGGTACAAAATCATAGTACATCTCCAGAGCATTCAGGATGTTCTGCCTTACCGCTTCCACATATTCGAGATGAGCACTATACAAAGAGTTTTCTTCGAAGGTCCTTTTAATGAGCCTCTGGAGCTTTACATTAGATGAAAAAAGAGGAAATCTGACACTGGTTTCGATATACTGAGTCATACGGTTACCTTCAGCTTCTCCATAGACAGCGTTGTTACCGGTAAAAACCCCGATAGAAGATCCATCGAAGAATTCTTTTTCCATTCCGACCGAAGCTTCTGATTCTTTTATTTTATCTGAATTTGTATTGAACCTGGTATCCACAATCAGAGGGTTAAACTGTGTGTACTCACTCTCAAAAAGACTGAAATTGGATTTTGCAGATTCAAGTTTATGATATGCAGCCTTTATCCGATCATTATTTTCATAAGTTATCTTCATGATCGTTTGAGTGTTAAAGAAGATCTGCGAATGCAACAGGGATACACCATTGAACAGTACAATTATAAGCAAAAACAGATATTTCATGGAGTACATTAATTATTTTGGAATTGTGAAACGAAATTGATTATCTGAAAAAGGAGCCATATATTTCAAAACAGTTATAGGTTAAAAAGATTCTTAAATTCAAAATCATCAAAAAGAGTCAGAGCAAATGCTTTTTCAAATATGTTTAATGCTGTTCCCAGGTGGTCATTCCCCATTCAGTCAGAATCTTATCGCTCCATTCCGGGCTTTTATCGGTATGGCAGTTGTTACAGGCATTGTTAATTCCGTACTGCATACTTTCTTTGGGATAAATAAACCTGAACACGTGAGTTCGCACAGTATATGGCGATTTACCCGTGTGCTGGGCGGTTTTTGGCATGTGGCATTCGATACACAACGAACCCTTTGAATCGGGTTTATGTTTTGTATGTGCAGTCAGGCTTGACTCATGCGGCCCGATTGGAGTACCAATTTTATGGCACGACATGCACAGCGCATCGCCTCTAGAATTTTGAGCCGTGTTGTCCAAAAAGTGCGGGTCGTGACAGTTCATGCAGGTAATGCCGTGTTTATACATGGTTGACTGTACATAATCGTTTCCCTGCATCCGGTTCTTTGAGCCAACTCCGTTGCCAAAAAATTTTGAGTCGTTAACACCGGGGGTATAGGGCATTACTTTTTTGTATTTTACCAGTGAATTGCCCGGTTCAAAACCCAGTGGGTAGTCGCGTACATCACCGGTTAAATCAGCCAAAGTAAGAGAGTCAAGACGTTTGTCCATATTGCGCATGTGGCATTGCAGGCAAACTTCCATTGAACGAATCGCATCGTAATTGGTGGCTTTATAGATGTTATTTTCTTTGGTTTTCTGAATGTGAATGCTTCCCGGCCCGTGGCAGTTTTCACAGTTTATTCCGGGCTCAACCCTTGTTTGGGTGCTCATGTAACCTGTAAAGTGGCAGCCATCGCAGGTATGGGAGGTGGGTATTTCCTGGTTGTTTTCGGGCCAGGCATCGTGATACCAGTCTTTAAAAACCTGGTACACCTGCCATTTTGAAGTTTCGGTATTCCATTCATAATTTCCAATCCTGTAGTTTTCCTTACCATCACGGTCTTTTCGTATCATAAACCGCTGTTTGAACTTGCCGCCAATGGTATAGACTATTTCATCAGGGATAAAATCGGCATCTGCGGGAAGTCTTGAAAAGTCGGCTACAATTACCTTCGGATCTTTTCGTGCATCCTGAATCATTTTTACATGCATCGAACCATGTTGTAAATCATAAATCTGCTGATGGCATTCGGCACATTTCGCCGAACCTACATACTGAGCGCCTTTCTGCAATTCAGGCTGAAGGTCGTTAAAAGTACCAACCCTTTCCCTGGTTACCTGTTTGTAAAAAAAGATAAGGCTCCTGAATGGAGAAAAATAAAGGACAATACTTAATAAAAAAAGCAGCGCCAGTATTATAGTTGTTATTTTGATAATCTTGTCTCCTCTTATCATTTTTTTGATTTATTTACGAAGTTTTAACGGGGCGATAGGAATTACCACCAGGAACGAAACCGCCCAGGGGCATGCATTATCAAGATATTCTATTCCTTGTTCAGGAAAAATGTCGCCCTTTTTGGGAAGCCCGGTTGCGATGTAATCAAACGAGGTTTCCAGTTCAACATCGCGAAGCCAGCAGTCCTTTTTTATCCATTGAAAAATGCCAAAAGCTATATCCAATTCGAAGTTCAGTTTATGCGTGTAATTTCTTTTGTCATAAGGCCTTTTAGCCGGACTAAATTTATCAACTATGTCGAAATGAGCATCTGACCATCCCCTGGTTTGTTCAAACGTAAAAAGCGAAAAATTAAGTTCAGATTCAATTTCCGGATAATTATCGTTTATTTCTGTGCCCAAATCGGTTGACGTTCCACCTGTAAAAAGGTTCTCGTCGGTTTTGGTAAAAGGTTTCCACATTGTTTCGAAAGTAAGCCCAACCCGTGGTATGGCAGTTTCAATCCCAAACGAAAAAATCATTTCGAAAACCTGTTCTGTACCTGTCTGTTCTACTGACGGTGTCCCGGTTTGTGAGATGCTTTTTATGCGCGGTGGTTTTATAAAATTTTCGATGGTATAAGTAGGTTCAAACTTGAGTTCAACCGGGCCCAGAAATAGTTTTTTCTCTGTGTCTGGTTTTTCCTGACCATATATGTGTGAAATGCCTGAAAAACAAAAAACGACAGTGGCAAATATCCGGATGCCAATAATTCGGGAAAACGACATAATCAATTTTTTTAATTTTTACTGCTATTTAGCTATAAATTTTGTAGAAATACTGAAATCAACTGAATTTTGTTCAAGTACATGATACTTCTCATTATGCGAATAACCTAAGCTCCCATCCGCTAACTTCTGCAATTTTTAATGCAATGGCTAAGCCTAGACCCAAGGCATCAGGGTTGTCAGACTTCTTGCAGAAACGGTTGAAATTTTTTGCATTATTCAATGAAGATTTGTTCCCTGCATTTGCCATTGTCAGACTCTGTGCATTCAGTGTTACAGAAATATGACCGTTTTTCACATTATGCGTGAAAGCATTTTTCAACAGGTTTTGAATCAATATTTCAGTCAGCATGTAATTTCCATAAATGGTCGAGCCGGATTGATAAAACTCAATCAATTTATAGTAACTATTATATCTTTCGGATATGTCCAAAAATGCCATCTTTGAATTCAGGTGATTCAATAACCCTGTTCAGGCTTTTCAGCTTTTTACTGCTGATTGTCTTCCCGGTTCTGATATCAATCCATTCGATCCTGTATGGGCCCTGTTCCATTTCTGCAGAAATATTCAGACTGACTTTGAGAGGCTGGAACTTATTATCAGGATCATCATTCATCAGGTACATAAGGATCTCCTTGCCATCGGCACAGGCAAAAACCCTTACATTTTCATTGTCAGTCCTTATCTTATCGTTTATATTTTTACTGTTGAATTCATTCCACTTTATCCTGCTGCAAAATTCACTGAAACCACTAATCCATTTCAGTTTTTGCTCCGTAAGCTCAGGCCAGGTTTTTGGAGAAACCCACGGATGAAGATTTCCTGCAGCTCCCACAGCCAGCGGTGCCCAGAGGAAATGAAGAAAGCCTCTTTCAAATTCATAATCAGTTGCATCAGGATAATCCATTCCACCCTCACCCACATAAACAGGGTCACCGTGAGTCAGAGCCTGTTTTATCCTGTAAGCCAGAGTATCCATCATTGTCTCCGGATCATTCCCTTTTGGATTATAACCGTAAACACGAACCGAACCGCAGTCCATCTCTCCTTTCGGATCAATGCCTGTATTGTACTGGAAAGTAACAATGCGTCCGGAACCGTCAAGCTTTTTAATATAATCATACATTCCTGCTTTCCATGCCTCAGTTTTCTTCGAATCATTTACCAGGTCCCACATAATAATTATTGGCTCGTCCTTCCATCTTTCCACAAAATACCTGTAACGGTTCTTCATTGCCTCCCATGATGCAGTATGAATAGTATCTCTAAGATCATCGGCATTTGTTGTTGTGCCTGATTCACTATGTTCCCTGTTGTAAATCTGGTCTTTCCCGTTCCATCCCCAGTTACCTTTTTGCTCCCTTATGCAGTTCTCATTCCAGAAACTGATATTCAGATATATCCCATACTTTGTACAATAGTAAATAACACTGTCAAGTGCCTGCATCTGCTTTTCATCAAATTGTCCCACGACTGTTTCGGGATCGGCTCCAAGGCCAGCCCATATACGCAGATAATTTATACCATGCTGCGACCAGGTTCTCATCATTGAATCGATGGCAGCACCCTTCCTGTAAATAAGAAAATGATTCAATCCGACAGGAATATAGGGAGTGCCATCCGCGAATTCAAAATACCTTCCGTTCTTATCAACTCTTAAAGTTCCATGATCCACAAAACCCACTTCCTTCTTAACCGTTGGGGGTTTTTCATAACAACAGAAATAACAGAGAAGTATACATAAAAAAAATATACAGGCTGGAATGAATTTTCTATTTGCTTTCATGTTATAAGATATGTTTCAGAGGTGAAATTGATAATCTACGATTCTGCTTTTATACTTACAGCCTCAATCATATTTACACCTGACCTTCCAAAAGGTCGTGGCATTGGCTGAGCAATACCGTTTGAATCAATTGTTCTGCATCTGATTTCATATTCTCCGGCAGAACCGAGTTGGCATACCGCGGCCCAGTGAATGATTGTATTTGTAATCGGCCAAGTCAGGGGCTTTCCGCTTACCTGATCAAACTGCATTACAGGAGGAAGCTTCCCTTCGGGCAGATCGCTGCCCCATTTATCAGGCGGAGGAAGTATCAGTGCATCCTGCCATTTAACACGTGAAAAATAAGGATCATCTTCAGGCAAAGTCTGACCGGCAGGTTTCAGCCAGTATTGAACTTTTTTCAATCCTGAAGCACCAACCTGTGCCAAACCTGTTACTGCAAATGATTCTCCGGCTTTTACTTTATCTGGTACTTTTATAAACCTGGCTGTTGTTTTCAGCGGACCTTCAACATCGTTATTTCCTTCAGCATAAGTATCATTTGCATGAAAGCTGTTTGTCACAATAACCCTTTGCAGCCATTTGATAGAACGGTTGCTGTAATATCCGGGAATAAACAACCTTACCGGGCCTCCGTTTGCATGAGAGATCCATTTGCCGTTCAGTTTAAAGCAAAGAATTACAGGCAGCTCTCCCGGTGCCTCTTCAAGCACACGGCTGATATGCAGGGAGCTTTTAAAATCCTGGGCAGGATCATCATTATGGAATCCTGAAAAGACCAGCCTCCTTATATTCTTTCCGGGCTCCGAAATCCAGAAGATCTCACGCAGGGGTACTCCCTCCCATAATCCCATTCCGTAAAGTCTCTTTGTATTTGTACATGAAAGCACATGCAGATACCGGACTGATTTAGTCTCTGAGAGCTTCATTAAATCATTCCAGGTAAATGCATTGGCCTGTTCTGTTGTCAATGGATTTCCCAGTTCGGAATCACTGTCGGGGCTGGTTGATATTTCAAGTTTCCATGTATCTCTTGTCAGCCCTATTGCTGATAATTTCTCTTCAGGAATCTCCGAAAGCACCGGATTACCTCTCCGCTGAACAATGAATTTGTCGGTTGGAGTGAGGTATTCAAGTTCACTGATTGCTTTCTGCAAAATCTGGTCATCGGTTGTTTTGTCAGATAAATTCATCTCATCCAGTGTTGTTTTAATGAATGGCAGGCCGGCAGCAATTGATCCCAATGTCTTTATTGCTTCTCCCCTGGTAAGTTTTGGTTTCATTTGAAGTAATTTCCAGGCTGTAAAATTGTTAAATTAAGCAAATTTGATTATTCCCGGTATATTTTTAGTGGCAGATTTCCATAATTATATTGATATTTATAAAGATTTAACAATTTAAAACCTTTGCTATGAAAACATTCAGGTCAGTCTCAGTACTAATAATCATCCTTTCTCTGGCTATGTCTGCCTGGTCGCAGGATGTGCCCAAAAAAATGGAATATCATGATCCCGGATTGAAAAAAGTCGTCCAGGTGGCTATAGTTGTAAAAGATATTGAGGCAAGCAGCAAGCTGTGGGCAGAACTGCTTGGCATGCCTGTACCAAAGATCAGCACTACCAGGCCCGGCCATGAAGTGAGTGAAATTTACAGGGGGAAACCCTCAGAAGGACAGGTGAAGCTTACTTTTTTCAACCTCGGACAGGTTGTTATTGAACTGCTGCAGCCTGTAAGTGAAGGGACGAGCTGGAAGGAGTTTCTTGATAAAAAGGGAGAAGGTGTTCAGCATCTTGGCTTCCAGGTTGTTGATCCCGAAAAAGCATCAGCAGAACTCGACAAGGCAGGATATCCTGTATTCCATAAGGGGAGATATGATTCTCTTGATGGTACTTATATCTATCATGATACACACGAAGCTCTGGGTGTTGTTGTAGAACTGCTGCATTCGGATCCTAAAAAATAGAATTTGCGATCATTCGGTCCTGCGGTAGTGCGGTCTGTTTTAAAATTATTTCAGATTCCAAATTGTTTGGAGTCTACCCAATCCATTCCGAGTAAGGACCAGAAATCGAGTGCAAGGTTATTCAGGATATAATCATAAGGCATCCATCCATATCCCTTATCACCCCAATCTTTTCCCCAGGAATTTCTGATAAGTAATGCCCCGGTGGTTTCTTTATTATTATTTGTGTTCTTAATCTTTTTAGCATCATCATAACCGACCGCAACAATTGCATGACCCCATTCAGCCGATTCGCCTTCATCGGGATAAGGGATACCGCCTTTTGTATCGGACTGATCGAATGATGGAAACCCCCAGAAACCAAACATTGAAGGTATTCCGGCTTCAAGGTATTTTCTGACAGAATTCAGAACATCAGTATAAGGTATCTTTGCACCAATTGGATCGTGACAGAAGTATTTCAGTGCCTCGTAGTTCTTTGCTACTGAATAGACGAATGCATCAGGTTCAACATCGAAATCGTCTGCTTCGTAAGGCCAGTACTTTTCCTGAGGTATTCCACAGAGTACAAGCGCCCCCATTGTACATCTCAGCCATCCTCCTGCATCACCTGTTACCTGCATGAGGTTGCGTGTTGTTTTATATAAGAACAAGCGGGAAGCGTCTAAATGCTTGTCAAATGCCCTCTTTTCATAATATTCTACGATTCCTGCTCCGGTATGTGCCGTGCAGGACCCTATTTTTCCCTGGTTTTCAATTGGGGAACACCACTTACGGAGATCAACTGAAACCGGAAGCTTCATCCTGCCTGTAGCTATTCCCAGCTTTTTATTGTATTCCTTAATCTCCTTTTTATACTCCGTGTAATCGCGAAGATCAGGTCTTGGAGGGAGCCAGCCGGTTCCGACTGTTTCATTTGTTTCTGTCAGAACTATTTTATTGTTGAATTTTATCATATTTATTCTTAATGGTTAATCGGTTAATGCTGAATGGTTAATTGGTGATAAAAGATTTTTTTGTTTAATATTTCTTATACGAAATATGGGATCAATGTTTAGTTTGATTCCGGATCAAGCTTTATTTTACCGGTGATCTCCATAAATTTTATGCTGGCTTCGGTCCTGTTATTTACTCTGAGTTTAGGATAAATATTCTGCAAATGCTTCCTTACAGTGTTAAACTTAACATTCAGGTCATCTGCAATCTCCTTGTTGTATTTGCCCCGTACAACCTTTTCCATTATCTCAAATTCTCTTTTGGACAGGGATGTTTTATCATTGCTTTTTTCCATAATTTCAGAGACATTACTTATACATTAATTGCTTTCCAATCATTTAATATCTATCTTTTTTAAGGTAGTTATACCGTCTTTCATTATTATATCATATAATTCAGTAACCGATGGTGGCGCAGCTGACGGCAGCCCTTTTAATGATGTCAGATCGGCTATTCCGGCTGACCCTTTTGCTATAAGCGCAGCAAGAGCCTCAATCGATTCAGAGGTTTTAGGGTCAGAGGCAAGACCAATAGTGCTGATTGTCCCATCTGTAAGTTTAAGATCGAATTTACCTGAACCGGCACCACCATTAATCCCTATGTACTGAGGATTTTCAAGGTCGGGCATGTATATGACAGACGCCTTTGTAATATTATTGCTTGTGATATCTCTTTCAACCTGCAGGTAAGGCTTGACAGTGTAGTATTTTAAACCTGATTTATGTGTCAGCTCTGCATCCGAATAAAACCTTACAGGTGAGCAACCTGAAAAGAGTATAATAAAAGAGAATAGCTTCAGAACCAAAAACAATTTTTCCATAATGCATAATTTTTAGGTTTCAGACATATTATTTTCATAAAATATCCCTACAGGCTTTGTAAAACTTAACTAGTGCAGACCATTGTGGAATAAAAATAATTAACATATTTCTAACCGGCAATACTCCTTTTGTAGTATTGTATTGTGCTGATCCTTGGAATAATTTCGTACTGAAATTTCCGGATCAATTACATGGATACTAACATTTATATCAGATATCAGCACTCTGACTGCAGAAGATTCCAGCATGCATTTTCAGGTACAGAGTCATGTGATTGTACAGTTCTTTCACCCACTTATAACAGGATAGCCGATGTCAGAACTCCATTGTCAGCCGTCAGTATCCGTCTGTTACCCGTCAGCACCCGATTGTCTCCTGCAAGCATGCGACTGTCACCCGTTAGCACCCGGCTGTCAGTTACCGGTAGCCGACTGTCTTCCATCAGCATCAGACTCTCTGCCATCAGCACCCGATTAATGTCCGTAAGCAAGCGATTGTCACCTGTCAGCACCCTGGTGTCACCCGTCAGCATCAGACTGAAAACATTAATAACCTAATGATACAAAAATCAGAAACCTTTTATTCAGATAGTCTAAAGTATTAACCAACACCCCGAAAACCATGACAACAAAACAACTAAGCAAACTGAACATGTTCATTGCAGTACGGAATTTTGTCAATTCGAAGGAATCCGTATTTAGCCAGATACCAAATTTCATGTCATATTTTGGTATCCTGCAGACACAGGTAACATCGATACAGTCGCTCAGCAAAATGCAGAGTGAGGATAAAACCGGTATAACAATCGATAAAAATGTTTTGAAAAAAAACCTTATCACACTCACTGCTGATAATTCGCGTAGGATTACCGCTTATGCTAAATTTGCAGGTAATTTCACACTGCTGAAGGAGTCGCAGGCCTATGAATCTAAACTTTCAACAGTTTCAGGTGCAGCTCTTATAAATTTTGCTCAGCTTGTTTACGACAAGGCCTCAGCTAATATTGACAAACTTGCGGAGTACGGAATAACTGCTGATACACAGAAGGAATTCAATAATTTAATTATTGCATACAATGGTGTTCTTGCAACACCCAGGAACAGCAGGGCAGCAGTAAGAAATATTACGAAAATGCTGAATGAAGCCTTTATTGCTGCTGACGAAGCCATAAAAAACATGGATTATGCCGTTGGGATAATAAAGCTGACGCAGCCTGAATCTTACAATGAGTATAAAACCAACAGGATAATTGTGGATCTGAACGGCAGGGGTCTTGCAATGAAAGTAACTACGAAGGACCAGAGTAATGGTCAGCCGGTGAAAGGAGTTCTTTTTACCTTTTCTGCAGAGGGTAATGAATCCGTTACAGGGAAGATTATAAAGAAGACAACGGAAAAAGGGAATTTCCAGATAAAAAGCATGCCGGCCGGCAGCTATAAAGTATCTGCGTCAAGAGAGGGTTATAAGGAGAAGGAGATGAAGGTAACGGTGACCGAGGGACAGAGAACTGAATTACAGGTGGAGTTGGAGAAAGCGTGAAAAAATTACCCCCAAACCCCCCATAGGGGGGCTTTCAAATCCACTGATTTTCAATTAGTGCCGCTTTAGCGGCATTTAGGGGTGGATTTAGGAAAAGAGGCTTTTAAGACAGCCCCCTTACTAATACAAATAAATAAAATTTAACAATGAAATCGAAAATTTTCACCCTGGACTGGAGGGACCTGGTAAACGGACTCTTCGTAGCGATTCTGACAGCTATCCTCACCGGAATAACAGACATTCTCGGGAATGGTGCAGTTTTTGACTGGATTCATATTAAACCGGTTTTAATTGCCGGTATAAGTGCGGCCTGTGCATATCTGCTTAAAAGCCTTTCGACAAATTCCCGTAACCAGTTATTTACGAGAGAACCTCAATAGCAATGTATATCTGAAATCTTTGGCGGCACATTAACAGACACAATCCGGCAAACCGCTTGCAAACAGGGGCCTCCCTGAATCGGAAAAAGAGATGTGCCGTCCTTTATTTTTCATTGATTGCGGCAGACAAGTTTTACTGACCACGATAACAG
>Ga0129298_10000826_pt1 | contig 12778 bp, 7 predicted proteins | sample I19B2metaG_FD_94707 | JGI IMG/M metagenome (GOLD analysis project Ga0129298, IMG submission 94707) | Lake sediment bacterial and archeal communities from Gulf of Boni, Indonesia to study Microbial Dark Matter (Phase II) - ​I19B2 metaG | ecosystem: Environmental > Aquatic > Freshwater > Lake >... | reverse complement strand
GGGGTTCAAGTCCTGCCTCTTACAGAATTGATTGTCTTGGACAACGTGACAAGCTTGGCGACTCCCATGCTTCACCGAAAGAAGGTCATCCTAGAGTACAGTGTCCCACTTTCAGTGGAAATTGACTGGCTTGGGCACAAGAAGTTTGCATTATTAGCATTTCGAGCAGAGGCCGCCGCGATTAGACATTCCAAAGTCACGATATGTCCGAACGATTTAATGGCGAGGAGATGTCTCGAGCTTGGCGCAGCCCGGACGTTCGTGATTCCAAACTATCCGATGAGGTCTTTCAAAGCATCCGTTGCCCCTGAGACTTGGAGACGCTTGAACGGATTGCCAGCGGATGGCCACTTTGCTCTATTTGTGGGAGGCGGAAGAATGCGAGAGATCTACGGCTTAGAAATGATGCTGGAGAGTTGGAAGATCGTTGAGGAGGCACAGGCGGATGCTTGGCTCATAATAGTCGGTCCTCTTTCTTTCGATTGGACCAATCAAAGGATTTCGGCGTTAGGTCTGAGAAGGGTGAAGTTGGTCGGATGGCAGAACGGAAGCATCCTTCCAAACTGGATAGGTGCGTCAGATGTATGTCTCGCCCCTAGAACACCGGGGTTCCCCCGAATATACTACAACGACCAAGACTCAACGAAGATCCCGGAGTACGCTGCGCTCAGCAAACCGATCGTCGCGGCAGGATATGCACCATCCAGCCAATATCTACTTGTAGAATGCAACGACAGAGCATTTGCGGAAGGTATCCTTCACGCTTTCGAAGGGCGGGTTCCACAGCCTGCACCACACTTCTGGGAGGAAGTAGAGCCCATCCTATATCGGGCGGTGGAATACGCTTCTAGGACACGCTAACCTGCACGTTTGCGCTCAATGTAGACCATCCGACTGCTGATCAAATCTGCGTACAACGCCACATGCTCCTTCGCTATCTCTTCAAATTTATGCAGATCAGCAATCTCTTTTGCCTTGTTCAAAAGATCTCTCGACGACTCTTGACTGTCCAAGAGCTCGGAAACTGCCCTAGCTATTGCTTCCTCGCAAGCTGGCGGAACAAGCTTGATTGCTTCGGTGAGTCCACCCAAATAATCCGGGTCGTAAGTAGCCACGACAGGTAGATCAAAGGAAAGCGCAATAGGCATTGAGCCTCTTGGTCCGGCACGAGAGACGTACGGCATTAGAAAAACGTCTGAAGCACGAACATAGGCGATGAGATTCCTCTCATTAAGGTATCTAGTCTCGAAGACAATTCTCTTCTCAACCCCGATGCTCCTCGCCAACTCTTTCAAGTAATGGAGGTATGACACGTCTTCGGGACTATCAGGCTTACCTGCGACCAACAGAATTGTGTCATTACGACCTTCAAGAAGTTTGATGGCTCTGATGGCATAATCGATACCTTTCTGTCTTCGAAGAAACCCGAAAAATAGGAGGATCCTCTTGTTCTGCAGGCCAAGACTTGCTTTGATCTGTTCTTTTGTAGCATCTGGAACGACAGTAGTCGAACGGTGGAGTATGACCCCATTCATGGTCTCTCCAATCTTTTCCGACTCTATGTCGAACGTAGTTCTTACCTTCTCGGTCATCAGGGATCCTGGATGAAGAACAAGGAGAAGAATTTTGGATACTATGGTAAACAGGAGCTTCATCACTAGAAAGTAATATAGCCTTGCGACCCAAGCGACAGCAACTCTTCCGGTGACCTCTTTCGCCATGACTGCGTAATCCTCGGGCAGGAGCATGTTCTGCAAGGTAACGACGATAGGAATCCGCAATATTCTTGCTACTAGAAAGAACAGGACTAAGAATGGTTCACCCATCAGCCCGCCATAAGGTCGGTATGGTCCGAACTCTATGTGGACAACGTCAGGTCTGACGAGAGCCATCCACTTAAAGAGAAGCAATGGGTTTAGCACAGATCGCGAATTCCAGATTCTATGGACGGTCACAAGATCTCGCTTGTCCTCATAGCAATTTCGAAAAATCCTCTCCTTTCCGGGCGCAACTACGTAAACGTGGATTGGCTGATGCTCAATCAGAAATTCTACTAGGCAAGAAGAATATTCAGCTAGGCCTCTCTCCTCAGGCGGATACGGAGTTATGAGGCATATTCTAGGCGGCCTTCCTAGCCGGTTTGTGATCTCAGCCCAAGAAACTGGTACCCTAGACATGCTGCTCTAGCCCTTGTGATATGTCACTTCAAATATGTCTAACCCCTCTTCAGAGAACACTCTTCTAAAGACAGATTCATTGTTGTAGAACTTACCAAAGCCGTCTAGGTAGCGTGCCCTTTCATGCCTTGAAATCACTACGTAATTGACAGCGTACTTCATTAGCAGACTCAACGCAAGTTTCAGGTCTTCGGTGGCGTAAATTAGGTCAACATCAGATGTCCTGTCTGAGGGGATTCGTCTTGGATCCAGATAACACCAAGAATACACAACCTGTCGACCAGTAAGACTGGGCAGCCACCAATGCTCTGGCGCCGTTAGGAAAACCGCGGACATATCAGTATGAGTCGTGATCCACTCATAGGCTCTTCCTTCCAAAGAAGAGTATGAGAACTCTCCCCCATAGTATTCTCTCTCTATCTTCCCATAATCCGTTGAATCAATGAAAAGAGCCGTTGGAAGAATGCTCAGGAATGACGCGCTCAGCAGCATGAGCATCAGCCAGCGCGCGAGTGATCGATTCGGTAGACTCCGAATTGTGACATGGAAGATTCCGCGGCCCATTTTTATTGTCAGGTCCGCGACTCTGTGCACAGGACCTGATGCCAGATTCCCTATAAGCCTCCTGATGAAGCCAAAACCAATCCCTCCGCAAATGATAGTGGTCAAAGACCAAGACAGGTAGGAAAAGGTATTATTCGTTGGTAGATCCGTTGGGCTGGCAGCTCTGTAAGGCACATTGTATATGTCGCAGAAAGCTACAAGAAAAGTGCTCAATACCAAGCATGATATCAAAGCTGAATGACAAGGAGTTCGATCAGCCGCTCTTCCAACGCATAGGGCTCCCACAGACGCAAGAACAAACACCGGGCCCAGATATACTATGAGTGTAGGAAGAACAACGCTAATCGGAAGAATCCTCACAAATATCAAATTCAGAATTGGCAGATCGAGTAGTGAGATTATGAAGAATGCCGAGGCCAACACAAGGAGATTAAGAAGGAGCATGTCCACCTTTCGGCCAAAATACTCCTGCAACTTTGCGTTGATTTCGATGCATACTAAGGCCACAACTAACGTTGAGAACAAAACAGCCGTTATTCCGTAGTGATTCAGTGCGGAGAGAGGATTAGCCAGCGAAAGTATGAGCATCACGAGCGATAGGTTCACTGGCCGTTTCCAGTGACCAATAAAATAGAGAACCAAAAGGAACGACAGAAAACTGGCTCCATGGTAGAAGCCCTTCCATAGAAGATCGAAGGCGATGCTAGGTTGCCAAAGGAAGAACACGTTTTCAACCGATGCCTGAAGAGGATACCTCGCTAGAGATGGAGACGCAGTTCCCAAATAGTATGGATGCATTCCCAAATACCGCAGACCTAAAGGGTCAAACCGAACGACCTCTAACGCACCGGTCAAATCGTTGCTGAATCCTATGTACAAGGCTGATATAATCCCGGCAATTTCGTCCCTAAAGACATCCGTCAAGAGGAAATACGTTACGCAGGCAACCATGAGATGGAAGAAGGCGTTCATGAGTAACGCATATGAAACTATTTCAGACCCAGTCAGTTCTAGGAAGGTTGCGTGAAATACGAAAACAGGAGCCAACATTTCCAAAACTGTCTCTTCCACGCCAGACACTATCAGCCTTGGCGGCGGCATTTGGCCATGTCTGAAAGATTGAATGAGTCTAAAATAGAGAGTCGTGTCCCACGGCAGAAATGTCATTCCAGGACTGGTCATGTAGAAAATCTTAAGAGAGAAATAGAGATCGTAGATGAACACTGCAGTCATCATTGCCAAGAAAATGCCTTTGTGCTTCAGCTCTGCAGGTAACACAAGTGTCGGTCTGGCACGTTTCCGATTGACGATGAATGAGCATAATGTAACGACGTTCACTGTGAAAGGCGCAACAGCCTTTAGTGGCAAGGATATTATCCACAGGGTTGACATCAGAACGAGCGACGACAATAACGTGCCTAACGAAGTAGCCAGAACCACATATTTGAGAAGTCTAACAGATAGTGGTCCCGCGTCAACCTCGACGCCGAAGAGATGTCGAAGCATGACATAGCCTGGCAGAAACCAGAACAAGAAGCCAGTGACTAGAGTGAATGGCCAGGGCAGTAGACATAGAAGATCAAACAGGAGGGTCAACCAAACGTATGCAAACTTCTTTGAGAACGGAGACACAACAACCAACTCCGTATCTGTTAAACCTCGGGATCACCTCAACACTGGTCATCGATTCTAATCTTCTTACACATTTGCCCATGAAGTTGTGTCGAGAGAGTACTGGGTACCGACGAGGCGACATTTGCACTTGACAAGGGAGTTCTCCGGTAAGCCCCTGTCACGTAGACAAAGAAAGCCAATCGATATGGGACTCGTCTGATTGAACCTTCCCAATCGCCAGCATCATCTAGGGTTACGGCATATGTGAGCTTTGAAGCTGACTGATATGGAGGCGATTCTAGACTCTCGAAGATCCATGCAACCTTGATCGATAAGACCAACGGTATTAGCTCGAACCAAGGATAGAAGGTATTGTCGGGTTGATCAGAAAGTGAGTCGTAGTGGATACTCCAGTTATTGACTATGAATGATCGGCCCGTCATTGTCACGGTCTGATTAGAGTATTCGAAGATGTTTATTCTGATCCGGATCTTACTCAGATGCTTAACCATGATGTTGCCTATGTTCTTCATGACAGAGTCCTTCAGCCACCGGTCCATGAGGTAGCATAGATACACGACTCTTAAAGATCCTAACGAATGAAGCTGATTCGACATTTGACCAGTGCTCAGGATTACATGGTCGGGTGCCCCCTTCCTGACGTGAGCATTTGATGCTAGCCACCTACAACCCTTAAGGAAGGCTTGATGATACGCTTCAATTCTTGTTGCTGAGTAGACATCAAACAAACCCTCAAGAGCGTAGGAACTTACGTATGGTTCGCTCCCAAACCATGTGTTGGCCCTTCCTTCATCGTCCATAATGGCGTACCACGAACCGTCATGGTTCTGTGCGCGAGTGAAGAAATCAGCGATCAACATCGCCTGCTGCAAATAACTATGGTTTCCTGTCAACCGGTACATAAGAATCATCGCCGTCAGGGCCCTGCCTCCGTACGGTTCAACGATTCTTTTGGACTGGTTCCCATAGACTTCAAATGTCTCGTCTTCGATCATGTTCATGTAAACTGCACCCGTCGTATGATTCAGAAAACATCGTTGAAATGCGCCGATAGCCATAATTGACGCGTTCAAGTATTTCTTCTCCTTCGTGACCTCGTAGGTTCTGGCTAACGCGATTATGGCTTGGGTTACCGCCAGTACGTGGCTTCGTGAAACTTTGCGACCGAAGTAAATGTCTTGCCCATCGTGAAACAACAGATATCGCCTAGAGGTGGGCGTCGAGTTTTGCATCGTCATCAACCAGTTGGCCGACTTCGTCATTGTCGAGAAGAGAACCGGATCGAGTCCCTTCGAATACTGCGGCACAATGTATTCTCCAAGAATATAGCTCGAGGAGAAGGTCCCTAGAAGGCCCTTCGACTCTGGAAGGGAATAGATCTGAGTCGCTAACTCCCCCGCCATTCTTCTCCATTCGCGGTTGCCCGCGCCAAAATAAGAGGCTCCTGGTTTGCCCCCGTACCCAAACAACAATTGATTGTTCGAATCTATTCTGGATTGGTTCTCTACTAGAAGGTAGAATATGGCCCCTCTCTCAACACGTCGATAGTATCCTGCGTCAGTCGCCAGATTGAGCCTCACCCATGTCTCTTCGAAATTCCCCGAATCTATCATGGCGTAGGTTTGCGTTTGATTGTGGCTGTTCAGGATCTTAGCAATATATGTTCCACCTGAACCGACCTTCCGCAAGTAGATGGCCACTTGATAAAGTTCCAACCTGGAAGGGGCTTTGAAGACTTGGAGCAGCGACAACTGGGCGCCATCGCTGAAAGTTGCCTGCCATTGAGGGGGCCTCCCGGTCTCAGCAACGCGCGTGATGATATATTGGGGAATGAAGGTACTTACCCAAGCAGCCGATTCCTCACGTTCTTGGAAAAAGCCCTCTCGGTCGAAGATAGCTTCCCTACTGAGTTGGGACATACTCCTTAGGTCGGAAGCGACTTCCTCGTCACTAATGACAGGCCACGATGAGACATGCCAGGGCGGGAAGAACAACAAAGTGGCAGCGAGTAGGACCGAGATCGCCACTGCGACGAGACTAGTCTTACAAGACCCTTTCAAGCCAAACCCATACTTGGACAGTGAGTCAAAGCGACCACGTCTTTGGCCGACATAACAAGGAAATTTGTAGCCTGGTTTCCTTGAATCAAATGGAGACATAGCCCATTAGAGGGAGCTTATGTGGATGTGAGACGATTCGCATTCTTCGATCATCGAGTCTTCCTTGTCAACTCCTCTCGAAATGCAGCTATCCGTAGTAGGTTGAAGACTTGTCGCGCAATTCTCCTGCTCTAAGGAGAAACGAAGCAACTGCTTGTTTGTCCGGAAGTATCTTGCATAGAAGGATGCGACATCCGCAAGAACTTTTGCTTCGATAGTCATCATGTCGGCATTCATGTGCCTAGTGTATCCTTACAGGGGATATTTAAGAGGATAGACCTATAGTCCGTGACAAACGGGTTTCCTTTCTGAAGATTTTGCATCGCACGAAGATCAGACGACCGATGGACTAGGTGTGGCTTCAGTTGAATGGTAAGGAAAGATCTTATAACATGGCCTAATGTGAATAACCCATCCTAGGGTTCTGAGGGAAGCATGCTTCATACCAGATCCTTGGCACCGGGCCTACTGGCCCTTCTATGCCTCACTCTAGCTAGCGGCTTGGTCCAAGGAGCGATAACCCGGACCTCTTCTTTGGAGATTGTAGGCATCACATTTCCTTCCTCCGTTCCCTATGATGGGACCGTCAAGGTTATGATCACTGTAAGGCATGAAGGAGCTTGCGCGGTTGTCGCCGCCGTGTACTATGCGGTCCTGTTCAATCAAGCGGAGGCTTCTGGAACAGGCTGGAGGATCGTTGAGGCGACTTTAGTGCAACGGTTTTTGAGAGGGAACCTTACTCTATTGACGGCTATCATTCCCAATCCTGCATATCAGGATAGGATAGCTTTCGGTGCCACAATAGTTTTCTACGTTGAAGTCATCGGGGAAGCAGGTGACGCTATTCTCAGTTGCCGCAAGCACGACAGATGGAACCCTTACATTCAGGATGACAAGTATCTCGTTGTATTGACTGATCCCCATCCCCCGTCAATAGAGGACTGGGGTTGGGAACCCAAGAACCCAAACTCACAAGCCCCTGTCAAGGTTTGGGCAAAAGTAAGTGATGGACTGGGTGCTGGAGTATCAAGCGTAGAACTTGTGTACTCTGTTGATGGAAGTAAGCCAGTCACATTGCCAATGGATTCTGCCGGCAAGAATGTATATGAATCCTCGGTACCCCCACAAGCCGAAGGGAAACGCGTGACCTTCTATGTAGTCTGTCAAGATATGGTTGGAAACAAGAAAAAAAATTCCGCAGTTTCCTATATGGTTCTGCCCAGCCCTTCGGAGATAAGAGATAAGCAGCTTGCCACGTTTTGGAGACAACTGCAAATCGGCCTCGTGATAGTTGCAATCGCTAGCGCGTTGTTATGTGTAGCGGGTTGGGCTTTCTCAAGATGGTCAAGAGGAGTTCGACAACCTACGGATCGCCAAAACATTCGCGAAACAGGCTTGGCCCCGAGCTTTGTCTTGACTCTTTTACTTGTCGGTTTTCTATGTTTTGAATTGTTGAAGTACTCGATGTTGAGTGCCGCCCTTGCGGTCGCAGGCGTCTTACTGCTTTGGGGATTCACTGATCCTAGGGTCGACATACTGCTTCCGTTCAGAATGCCAAGAAGACTGCGGGAAAAACCACCATTAACAATAGCTGCATCATCCTACGTCGTCCTTGTATTTGGGGGCTTAGGTATGGCGATAAGGTGTCTGTTCGACGCTCTGGTCTCCGGGCAAGTCAATTTCCAAGTCTTAACCACCGGTATTGCCATAATCATGAAATATTCCATGGTCCTTCTTGGGACAAGTATAGTCCTCCAACTCCTATGGCCATACCTGCGAAGTATCAGCGTCTCCGTGGACTTCGCCCTTGAAGAAGGGAGCCAAGAGTAGCCAAGTAGCCGGATAGAGAACACTTCGATGTTATTTTGAAGATGTCTCTGCAACAGGTGAGCATGAACCTGTCAAGCCAACGGCCGATAATCAAGACGAATCTGCCCGGTGTCCGATCTCGACCTCTTGGTCCCTTGCAACAAGTGCTGAAGAAGAAGCGACGTGTGTTGAGGTTAAAATCCATGCTTTGGATATTGGCTTCTCTAGACTTCAACCTCATCAAGAACCTGAAGCATCCACCCGCTTTGCAAGATCAGATCTCTATGCGGATATCTGGTCTTGCCCTTGCGATCATAGACCATTGTGACTAGTCGACTGGGTTTTGAGGACTCGATCTGGCGTATGGTCCTTCCTTTCAGGTCCAGCCTTGCGGGAAGGAGTGAACAAGTCATAATCTTTCTTCCGATAAGCTCAGGCGATCTCGAAAGGAGACCTTTTCTGCACCTCTCGATAGAAATCGCCGCTATCCTTCTTCCAGCCCGGCCATCCCCATATGGGTTTACAGCCTCCCTCATCCTTCTTGAGAACAAATCGTCTGTGAGTATCTTCTTTACGACCCTGCAAACACGCTTGGGGTCGACCCCTACCAGAATGTTACCACCTGCCTCCACGGTTTCTGGTCTCTCTGTGGAGGTCCTTAATGTGAGGCAGGGCACCTTCAAGGTGATAGCTTCTTCTTGCACACCACCAGAGTCTGTTAGAACAACAGAGCACTTAGATAGTAGCGTTAGGAAGTCAAGGTAACCTAATGGCTTGAGTAGCGTAATACCTTGTCGCCTCTGAAGCGTCTTCCAGAGACCGAACTCCATCAATTTCTTTCGCGTATGAGGATGAACGGGCCACACTATCCGTACTATTTTGCCGAGAGAGGTTATCGCCTGAACGATCTTTAGAAGACGCTCTCTGGTCGAAACATTCTCACGTCTGTGAGCTGTCAGCAACACAAACGGATCACTGACATGCGAGATCTTCTCGCTTGTTCTTGATATTCTGCTCGCTTTTCTCATGAATGCGAGGCAGATGTCGACTACAGTGTTCCCCGTGACATAAATCCTGTAAGGTTGAATACCCTCACGAACCAAATTGATACCTGCGCTTTCCGTTGGCGCGAAGCATATATCAGCACAGTCATCAGCAATCATCCTGTTCAACTCCTCAGGCATAGTTCTATCGAAGCTCCTTAAGCCAGCCTCCACATGGCCGAAGGGAGTTTGGAGTTTGGTGCACAACAGAGCGGTGGTAGCAACGGTATTGGTATCTCCTTCAGCTAGCACCAACTCCGGATCGTACGTTTCGATGGCCTTTTCGAGCCCCTTGAGCATCATGGCTATTTGCACAGGTTCCGAAGCTGATCTTATGTTTAGGTCAACGTCCGGTTGGGTGAGACCGAGCTCCTCAAAGAAGAGCGAGGACATTTCAACGTCATAATGCTGCCCCGTGTGAAGAACTATCGGTCTGATTCCCTTACTTCTGAATGCTTGTATAATTGGCGCCATCTTGATTATTTCTGGTCGTGTTCCGACGACTATCAAGATCTTTGGCAATCGTCTCTCCTCTAAGGTCCTTTTCCCAACTCGAGAAGACGCCTATTAAAGAGTATTTGCTTTAGGGAGTGATTGCTTTCTGATGCATGAGACGAGATCGACTCACATTGCACGTACGAATGGCCTCATCGAACAGTCGCAAGTCGAATGGAACCTTTCATCCAAATCTTTAGCATGCAGGCAGTGCTCACGCGCAATTCTGTTTCTTCCAATATCTTGGGAGATGAACCCCCCGACCCCTTCTTTTCTAGACTGTTATTTTTCAACAGTTAGGGCAATCGTCCCTGACAAACCCGCCATTAACAGAACCAGAGTCCGACCGAAAGCTCCAGAGAAGTTCAAGATTTCGAACAAGACTTCGTCTCTTACTTTGATTTACAGCAGACTGCAAACAGGCAAAGGATACGGACACCTATCTTTCATTACCTTCGCTGCAATGCCGAGAGTGATGGTTCCTTTAAGGTGTATCGGAGGGTTCGCCTGAAGCTCGAATGTATGTGGGCGTACCATGGTGCGCCAAGATAGCCTGTCTGGGGGACATACCAATATCCTGCGTTCATCATCAGGGCCAGGCTCCTGTAGAATCTCCTGTCGTAGCTTCGCGTCGGCGAGCGGCTTCCATGTGATTGGTAGTATATTCCGAGCCGAGGATAGTTCTCTGGTCTGCAACTAGGTTCAGGTCCACAAGTGGTTTGATGACTCACTCGTAGATATCGTAGACCTCGGGTATAAGCCCAAGTTTGTTGGGTCTAGTAGAAACGCCTGTTGCTTCTCGTCTCATCTATAGCCCAAGGCTCTTTCCTAGTGGAATTAGAAGTATTTCGTCGACCTGTGGAACGCCGTCCATGTTTGAATCGACCCATTTGACTATGTATCTCCATTCGTCAAAAGCACCGTCATCGGTGATCCGCATCCTCTCCTTGAAGTACACTGCAGCAGCCCACGAGCCCTGATACCCTACGCCGAAGATAATGACGACGAACCGTCCATCCGCGTCTCTAAACACCATCAGTATTGCTGCATCCTCATGTTCACCTACTCGACTCAGATCCTGCGAATAAAGAACTGCACCCGTCCGACTAACGAACTGGTAGTACTGCTTGCTGCCCACCGTCACAACCCGACCGTAAGCAGCGGACTCATTAGAGACCTTCGTGTAGTAGCGGACACAGTTGTGGACATCGGGGCTGCCTATAAGCAGAATCCATCTACCTGCTGGGATTGCTGACACTAAAGGCTTCCCTGTCGAGTGGTCAACCCAGCCACCAGTATCATAATCCATCTTCTGGAGGCGGTTCGCTAATCCATACAGCAACCCTGCCGCCATCATGTTGGAAGCATATTGCCTAGGCGAAGGAACAGAAACGCCCGGCACCTTTCCGGCGGCTTCCAGACCTGCCGGCACAAAGTACAAGTTGTTATCATCGGCGTTGCTGACAATGTATTGAGCGCCGTAGAAATGGACTGGGCTCTCCCAATACCGCATCAAGAGCCCCCAGTTCCCACCTATAAGCGCGTAACTACCACCAGGCTTCCACGCAACAGTGTACAGCTCACCTGAACTGAATGATGGTCGACCGTAAACGCGGGAACCGTCGTACAACCTCAACCAACCGGGACCTGAAACAATGGCGTAGCTTCCGTCCGGCTTCCACGAAACATCATAGAAATTGCTCGTTGTCCCTGAACTGACTATCGTGAATGTTGATCCATCAAACTTCAGCATTCTTCCAGACAGTCCAACAATGACGGAATACTCCCCGCTAGGTTTCCAACTCGCACCCGTCAACCTTTCACTCACTCCCGTGGGTAACATTGTCACTGAGAAGCCGTCGTACTTCAGAACTGTTCCTAGTTCTCCGCAGATTATAGCTTGGCTTCCGTCCGGCTTCCAAGCAACATCCCAGAGTCTATTGCCTGTTCCAGTAGGCAGGCTGGTCGTAGAGGTTCCGTCATACTTCAGTAACGTTCCCCCGGAGCCGCATATGAGTGCATAGCTTCCATCCGGCTTCCATGCGATATTTCTCAGCCACCATCCTGTGCCACTCGTCAGCGCTGTGAATACAGACCCATCATATTTGATCAGGGAACCGTTTCCTCCGCAGATCAATGCGTAGCTTCCATCCGGCTTCCAAGAAACTCCACGAACCAGATTCTTCCATCCTGAGACCAACATCGTCAGTGCGGTTCCATCATATTTCATGACTATTCCTCTCCCATAGAGGCCGAGTCCAGCAGGGCCATTTCGCTGACTTCCACCTACAATCAACGCATAGCTTCCATCCGGCTTCCATGACATGCCGTATAGAATCTCACCAGTAACGAATGGCCAAGGACTGAGACGAGTGAAAGTTGCGCTGGCATACTTCACAACAGTCCCGACTTCGCCCACGATGAACGCCAGTGCCCCATTACCGCTCCAGAAGGCTGATCGGAGGGCTCTGCCGCCAAGCGTGCTTGACCCGTTGTATAGCAATGTGAAACCTGTTCCTGTGAAGTTGTAGATCAATCCGTAGTCATAACAGGGAACGAGTGCCCAGCTACCGCCAGGCTTCCAGGCAACGTCTTGGAAATCGTAGTTGAGCCCGCTGGGGATCTCGGTGAAAGTGATTTCGTCATACTTGTAGGCTTTTCCCCCGAATATTGTTAGCGCGTAGCTTCCATCAGGCTTCCAAGCTGCTCGCCAGAAATCTCCTGTTCCAGTCGAAACAAGCGTAAAGCTCACTCCGTTGTACGTGTATGCTGTGCCTGAGGAGCCTGCTATTAGTGCGTAGCTTCCATCCGGCTTCCAAGCAACTGTGTAGAAGTAACTGTTGGAGGCCGACAACAGCTTAGTAAGTGTCGCGCCATCCCACTTCCACACTGTGGC
>Ga0129298_10000825_pt1 | contig 12799 bp, 11 predicted proteins | sample I19B2metaG_FD_94707 | JGI IMG/M metagenome (GOLD analysis project Ga0129298, IMG submission 94707) | Lake sediment bacterial and archeal communities from Gulf of Boni, Indonesia to study Microbial Dark Matter (Phase II) - ​I19B2 metaG | ecosystem: Environmental > Aquatic > Freshwater > Lake >... | reverse complement strand
ATTATCACTCCGTCAACACCAATACCAATGAAATCGGGAGAATCCCAAAAGAACTTGAGAGCAGTTTCAACATCAACTTTATTACATGCCTCAATCATTGCATTAAAATCTGTTTTTACTTCTTTAATTATTGCTGCTTTTTCTTCATCAGTCAATGGTTTGTGTGTCTGATTAGTACATCCAGCAATCAAGATGACACAAAACATTAAAAAAACTTTTGTTTTCATGATTTCATAGTTTAAATGGTTATTATCCTATACCGAAAAAATTGAAATCAAATAATTTAAGCAAGTTACACCGCTAAAAACTCGAAGTCAAATAATTCTTTAATTCACCACATATTAAATTAGTGCAACATCAGAGAAACATTTATGTGGCGTAAAATAAATTTATTATCTGTGTATCGATTAATTATAAATAAAATGCTCCAAGGTACATTCATTGGAGCATTCAATTAATGTGAAGAACATTTATTTTATCCTTTTAAATGTATCGACTTTAACTGATTTGTTGTTCACTATTGTAGTTTGCACGAAGGTATCAGGAGATTTAAATTCCACCTCCCATTTCGTGGATGCCATATCAGGATTAGAGATATCATTAAGGGAAAACATGGCACATTTATTTTTAGAGATGAACCATGATGAATAAAACATATTATCCATTCCTTTAATCATTTCAGACATATTGAATTTATCAAGATTTTTGTCATAACCCCAAAGTAACTTCCCTTCCATAACTATTTTTCCTATGGCAACATACTTAAAATAACTTTCAAACCCTGTACCATAAGATTTCACATCCCAAAAACAGGTTGTGTCTTTAGCCACTTCACTCTTCCAATAACCAATAAATTGCTTATGTAATTCAATCTGATTTAATTCTTTTGGAGTCTCTCCTGGCTTTATAATCTTTTCAGTACCTGATTCAATGCTGCTTATTACTTTCCACTCATTATCAATTTTTTGAAAAACAAACTGAACAATCCAAGGTTCTTGAAGTAAAACACGACCATCTTTAAAATTCATTAACCATTTAGAATTTGTGGTATATAGGACTGTTGAATTATCAAGAACCGAGTATTTTTCAGTTTTAAATGTGCCTTCCTGATTCTGCAGGGAATTGAACATATCTTTAAATCCATCCCTAACTTCCTGATAGGAATATATTTTCCCATTGTTTATGTATATAAAATCAGGCGTATTTTGCCATGCAGACATCGCTAAATCAAGATTTGATTCTTCAGCACCTTTAATAATAGTATTGATGACTTCTTTTACTTCACCAATCATTTTCACTTTCTGTGCATCAGATACAGGCTTATTGTTTGTTCCGCATGAAAAACAGACAATAAGCATAACCAAAAAAATAAGTCTTGTTTTCATTTGATTGTGGTCTGGTTTATGAATAATACAAATAACTAAAAGTCAGAAATATGATGCAAGTTACACCAATAAAAAGGCTAAGTCAAATAATTCCTTAAATCACCACATAACAAATAAGAGCATCATCCAATAAATTCTGATGAGGTAAAAAAATCAACTAATATCAGCATATTAATATATTATAAAATTATTTTCAAGTACTACATCCCCTGTAGTGTAAGCCATTAAGGTCAGATTTCAAGATTATTTAGTTAACAGTTTTCCATGTAATTTTCTGTGAGGCTACAATTTGAAAAAGTGGTAGAAGGGTAGAATTATCATACTCAATTCTGAAATTATTCCCAATTTCATCGCAAGTCGTAGTAATAGATTCCACAAACTCTATAACAACAATAAATTTGCTTTTATTTATAATGGATTTATCGTAATAATCAGGTTTCTGTTGATACATAAATACTTTGCCACCAATAATATTATATTCCTCTATTTTATCGGTGACATCAATTCTCTCATAATCGAATTCTCTTTTATCGAATTTGATAATATCTTCATTTGATACAATATACAGAATACAGTTTATACTCTGACTCTTGTGGGATTCAACATTTAATTGGACAATGCCATCAAATGGTATACTATCGTTGTCTTGAAGTATAAAACCATAAAATTTTGGTCGGCTCGAATCGCTTTTTATTGGGTCGTTAAATAGACGATAACTTGTCCATGCTCTAACAAAGCCTTTTAAGTGGACTGTATACACAGAATCATCGTATTGTCGACCCAAGGATGATTCCATACTTTTTAATGACATTAATGAACCATATCCAATCATTCCCACAAAACCTTCTTTTATAGTAATTGTTTTCTTTTGTTGGATTGTAAATGAAGTCGATAATAGAATTAGTACTATAAATGTAAATGAAATAGTTTTTGGTGAAAAAACCACTTTAAAACTTCTTCCGAGTCTTGTTTTCATAAGTTTGAGTATTGGTTCTTGAATAAAACTAAAATGCCTGTAAGTCAGAATAATTAGGTAAGTTAAACCAATTAACCGTAAAAGTCAATAAAATCATTAGTTCACCACATAATTAATTAGAGCAACATCCAACAAACACTGATGTGGCTACAATGCGGTCAAATATCTGTATATTAATAAATTTAAATGCCCCAAAATGTTAGACTTGAGGCATTCAAATTCGAATAAGTAATCTGGATACTTTAAAAAAAAATGAATATTATTCTACAGCCTTATTCAGTTTTGGTATATCCTCATTTATAGGAATGAAATTCCAACTTATGAAATCAATCATCCAAATATCATTTGTTTTTACTGCATTATATACGGTACGGATAGGAATTTTTGAACTTAGAAAAGGCATAATAGATTGTTCCACTACAATTGCTGAATTACCATCAGTGGCAACTCTAATCTCTCGCCTACTATATGTATAATTAATTTTAAGAGCTGTATCAGCAGAGCTTTGTGTCAATAAATCTGTGATTTGCTTCTTATTCCAAAATTCTGATGGGTCAGTTCCGCAACTTAATGCATCATCAGTTAATAATGTTGTCAAGGTTGCCGCATCTTTTGCCTTAAATGCTGAGTTATATTTATCAAACAAAGCAGAGATAGCGATTTTTTCACCTGCAATATCGACAGGGATAGTTTTTGGTGTTTGTTGGCAAGCAACTATTAGAAGTGCTGCAACAATCGTTAAATAATAAATCTTCTTCATATAATTTGGTATTGGTTAGTGGAGATATTAAATAACTGTTAATCAAAAATATGATGCAAGTTACAACAGCAAAAAGCCAAAGTCAATTTTATTTTAACAAGGGGATAAAGAATACTTTTCAGCATATGCGGCTTGCGTCAGAACTGATTCCTAATTTTAATGATACCTAACTCCTTTTTGAGGTTATCAACAAATTCTGTTACCCAGCTGTCATATTTGTTGTCCTTCTGACGGTAGCTGATGAAAATGTCGTAGTTATATTCTTGAATTATGCTTGCCATAAATTACTGTCAATTTTTCTGTCCTGCAACAGCTTTTTTTGCTGCTTCCAGATGGAGAAATAATTCATGATTATACATATCCTTCTGTTCCCAGCTCTTTTCAAGACACTCTAATGATTCATTAAATCTTCCCTGTTTGTACAGTCCCCAGCCTTTAGTGTCTAAAAAGAGATAATTATTTGAATTAATTTCCGGGGCTAGTTTTATCGCTTTCTCAATTAGGTCCAACCCTTCATTAATGTTCCGCTCTGTATCTATCAATAAACTGGCCAGGAAGTAGAGCCTGTTAGGATTTTCAGGCTGAAGCAGAACAGATTGTCTGAAAAACTCTTCTGCTTTATCAAATAGTTTTGCATCGCGGTATATCTTTCCCAGAGAGTAGTTTATACCTGCATCTGACACCATTCTTTCCTTAAGCAGGACTACGTATTTTTTCATGAAATCATCAGCCTGCTCATTTTGTCCTAGTGATATCGATAAAATTGATTGATAGAAATACAAAGAAGGATCATCAGGAAAGTCCTCAAATGCCTTTTTATAAAGCTTCTCTTCTTTCTTATACTGTCCGGTCATATGGTAGGCCCATCCAAGATTGGTATAATTAAAAGCAGCCGGAGGTTTAAGATTCAGATTAAGGTATGCCTCAAGATCTTTTTCGTAATTAGGGACAGCTTTTTCCCATTGCCTCATTTTTTCATATGCAATTCCCAACTGGGTGTAAAGCTCCGGAGAATCATCAACGTCCATCCATTGTTTAATGTATTTAATTTCTTCATTGGGTGTCTCGAACCAGTATGCATGTAAAAAACTGACCATCACCTTATGCCTGATTGTCAGGGTATTGTGTTTACCATAGTTTTGAATACTTTCGCAAACTTTAAGACAAGATTCTCTTGCATCCTTCCTCAAACCCTGAAGTTCATATGTAAAAGGGATGTTTATTTTTGCTTCCATAAAATTTGAATCGAGGCTTATAGCTTGCAAAAACATATCTCTTGCATTTGCCCAGTCTTTTTCATAAAACGCTTTTCTTCCATAAATAAAATATCTGTATGCTTCAGGAGATTTTGTGGTCCCTTTAAGATGTGTGGCAGTAATTTCATTATATTTTGATACCATAAGAAAGTCTTGTATCATTCGGGAAAGAGAATCTGCTGTTTGCAAAATCAATTCAGATGTCCCATCCACAATAAATGATCTGAGAGCTTCTTCATTCTTTGAATTGATTAATTGTGCATTCAATCTTATTGTTGGGCCAGCCTGATTTATATTTCCATAAATCATGACATTTGCATCTATTTTCTTTGAAATTGCACTTTCCAATGAAGGAGTTAAAGAAGCATAGCTAGTCACACCTCTGCTTCGGATTAGCTTATTAATTATTTCAATATGTCTTACTTTAATTTCCGGAGTATTAGTCATTGAGCTGAATAAAATATTCTGAATTCCTTCCTGCCAGACATTAAATAAGGTATCATTGGTCATGTTAGTAAATGGCATAATAGCGACAGTTATCCTTTCATCTGATGATCTCAGTTTGTCCAATGTATCACGCTTATAAACCTTCGTTAAAACTATAACTGTAATAATCAGAAAAGCGATCAATAGGATTAATAACTTTATCCTGTTTGTTTTAATCGGTATTTTCTGCCTTTCAGTATCATCCTTTCCTTTTTGGTTCTCTTTAGGTTCTTTAGGAGTAGTACTTACTTTCTCAACCGGGAAAGAATCAGCCTTTAGGCCCTGAATAATATCCTTTACTGCATTAGCGACTTTGTTTATCTGATCCCTGTAAATTGTTCGGTTTAGATTATCTTGTGGTTTCTCCTCGGTTGATCTTAATGGTCTGTTTACACCGGCTGATTTATAAATAAAATCTACTCCCCTGAGTACTCCGCCCAGATCTGATTCACATAGACTAATATCATCCTGATCCAGATCATGGATCAGCACAGGTAGTACTCTGCTTGAAGTATTTCCATTAGGCAGTCTTATCTTCAGTCCAAATTGATCTTTTGAAGCCTGAGCAACAAATACTTTGAACTCATGTTCCCATGCAAATGATTTGGGATCACAATAAGTACGTGATATGATCGGAATGAAAATCAGACATTTAAGTTTATCCTTTAACGAGGCATTTACGTCATGTGTTTCCAACAAACCGTCGTGAGGATTGGCATCAAAATAGGCGGTAACCTTGTCCTTGATTGTAGCTTCAAGTTCCTTGTTAAGGTTAGCTACAAACTCGGTCACCCAACCATCGTACTTGTTATCGTTTTGACGATAACTGATAAAAATGTCATATTCATATCTGGGGATAAGGCTTCCCATGAAGATGGTTTATTTCCATAAAGTTATGAAAGAGTTGAATGCGAGTCAAATAAAAATGCAGCGCCCTTAAATAAATGGTTCTCTACTTTATTGGAAATTCATCACCAAGCATCTGAATACACATACTTGTCAGCAGAAGTGGTTTATTTGTAATCTGCTAATAATGATTCATATGGTATCTTCATTTTGTCATGAAGATTTCTAATCATCCTAAGGTTTAATTTTCTCTTTCGATTGAAAATCTCTGATACTCTGCTTTTATATCATTGGGAGAAGTCCAAAAAGATTTTGAAGCTTCATTATACCAGGTTTTTAGTTGTTCTTCTGAGTCATTTTGTTTTCCCCGGAAATCTTGGAGTATCTTTTTCGCAATTACTCTCATTTGCCTGTGTTAATTAAGGCAATGATTATGAAAAGTTACCAATTTGGTAATATCTTGATCAATTATTTCGGAGGTTGGATTCATTTTTGCTAACGGGAGTATAAGCTGACTACCTTATGCTATTACCAATCAATTAATTGAGATGGTCTGTCTGTACCGGAGAAGGCTGGTATATGCCAGCGTTTTTTCCAGCTACAGGGTAAACTATTTCTTCAGACAACGGACAGATTCCCCGCGTTGCCTGGGACTGCTGCTCCGGTCTAAATTGCTACCTTGCATAAGGTAGAAGTCATATGAGGTCAGATTTTTACCCTCAGAAGTGGTCCACCAGACTCCGATGCTTCCCATGTTTTTAAATAATCCGTTCTCAATCCTGTAACCTCCCGGCAGACCTGTAAAACCACTTAAATTAGATCCATTGTTTCCATCAGTCCATCCCGTAGAGTTTTTCATCTTTGCCCCGGCTATTGATTGTCCCCCTAAATTGTCAGCCAGATCTGCCCAGTCATTATTATCCGATATGGTCCAGCCGGCGGGAGCCAGTCCTCTGGGATCATTCACAGCATACCAATTGTATAATTTGCCGTATTTTTTCCCGTTTGCAGGATCGTTATTATAGTAACACCACGCGGGTTTTCCTGCTGCACCTGCTGCAACCCATTCCTCATTCGTTTTCGCCTCCGGAATTGTATCACCATTCCGAAAGGTACTTACATTCAGATTTGCAATTGCCCAGGTTTTTCCTCCTATTGTTACAGTTTCAGCATCTTTGGCTTTCGCAACTGTTTCTGATTTTGAACTCACTCCCTGGGATTTTGAATTTGCCTGTACAGGTTTTGAACCAGTCTGAGTTGAATTTGGCTTGGTCTGTGTAGTTTTTGATGTAGCCTGAGTGGATTTTGAAGTAGTTTGTGTGGTTTTTGATTGGGTCTGCGTAGTTTTTGAAGTAGTCTGTGTACTTTTTGTTGACCCCTGTGTAGATTTCGAAGCAGGTTGTGTGGTTTTTGTTTGCGTAGTTTTCGAAGTTGCCTGCTTACTTTTTGTAGTATCCTGTGTAGATTTTGATTTTGCCTGTGTAGTTTGTGCCTGTATTCGTAATCCATTTGTACAGAGTAAAAAGAATACAGCAATCATTGTGATCGAACCTATTTTTTTCATGTGAACAATTTTTAATTGATTAATGAAATTTAATAGCTGTAATGTGCAATTATGATGCAAGTTACATCCGAAAGAAAGCAAAGTCAATTTTATTTTACCATGAGGCATAAAAGAATGCTTTCTTAAATGTGGCGGGTCTGCGAAAAATGACTTTCCCTTTTTGAAATATGGCCCTCCCTAAACTATATTGACCTCCCTGACAGATGTTTGTTTGTCTTATAAACTTTGGAATGTACGTATTATCACAGATCAATCTCCCCACGCTTCCTCATCTCGTCAACCTCTAACCTTGATTTTTCAACCTTATCCTTTGCATGATTAATAATTGTTTTGAACTCAGGATTATTGGAGGTTCCGGTGTCCGTGAGCATCTTATTCCGGTTTTTGAGTGCTGTCCCAAATGATATAAATTGTTTTCCCGGTTAGTGCTTGTATTGTGCTGTTTACATGCAGGATTATGGTGCTCAATCATTTGCGGAATTACTTCTTCTGCTAATCCGGAATGAGATTATCTGAGTGACCGGATTTTCCAATTGATTAATGAACCAATAAAATGACTTACTAAAATAAACTTGACTTTGCATTTTCTGTGATTTAATTTTGTTTTAAATTTTTTGTTGAAAAATCATTATACAGTAATGATATAATATTTAGTATTATCTCATTTCTTAATTATTCACTTAAATCTGTCGTATATGAAAAAGAATGCTTTCTTATTCATCACACTTGTCCTGATCTTTGTGTCAGCTAGTTTGCAGGGTCAGAAGAAAAATGAAGCCCAAAAGAATAAAGAAATAGCTGCTAAGTACCATGAGCTAAATCCTGCTAATATTGATGCTATCCTAACTGCCAATTTCATTGGTCGGAATGAAAAGAGCCGGCATACATGGAATAGAGAAAATCACAGACAATACCTGACCAATGGCAGGTACAAAGTGGATTCTATTTTTTACCAGATTGCCGAAGGAGATTGGGTAGCTACAAGATTTTTCAGAAGGATGGAGTGGCAAGGAGATACAGTTACTTTTGAAGGGATGCATTTTAAAAGATTTGAAAACGGTAAAATTGCTGAGATATGGGAATATGGTGATTCAGGGCAAGTTATAAAAGCTGATAAATAGAATCCAGGCGGAAATTTGTTTTCAGCAGCATTTCATTCATATCGGGTATTGCCCTGAAAGCAGTGAGACAATTTGGGTTTAATGCAAAAGCCGGGCACCTTGACCAAATTTAGCCTGATGTTCAAAAACATTAGATGCTTAATTATAGATTTATACTATCGGCCAGGTATGGTCAATTAACTCCGGCTGGAAGGAGTAAGTTGCCCTGGCTTTCCCAATATATCCAGAAGCTGGTATTTATCTGATAACTCCTGATAATTATAAGGGAAGTTATTGGATGCCGCCATCAGAGATCGTCAGCTGTTTTTCAGCCTTTCGAGAAGAATCTTTATCTTATCATGCGAGATATCGCATTTGAAATCATTCCCGTTTGAGTGAAGAATACACTCACGTTTTTTTGAATTTATTTTTTTCAGGAACCTCAGATTTATTACAAAGGTTCTGCCTGTTCTGAAAAAGTATATGGGATCAAGCTGCTCCTCCACTTTACCAAGAGAAACTGTAACTGTTTCATTCCTGCCATCACTGAGCCTGAAACTCGAGTAGTTCCCGGCAGCCTCAACATACACAAGTTCGGAAGGATCTATTATGATAATTCCCGATACATTTCTGTAAATCAATTTATTAAGCACCTCTTTTAATAACTGGGGCTGCTGGTTTGATCCCGATTGTTTTAAGGCTAAACATCTATTTATGGTAAGAGTAAGGCGCCCGGGATCAATCGGCTTAAGCAGGTAATCGAATGCAGCATATTCAAATGCCCTGACTGCAAATTCATCAAATGCAGTTGTAAAGACAATAGCGGGTGCAGAACTCTTCAGTTCTGAGAGCCCATCAAGTATGTCGAATCCGTTCATACCAGGCATCCTGATGTCGAGAAATAATATATCCGGTTTAAGTTCTTCAATCAGACCTATTGCTTCATCGGGGTTTGTAGTATAGCCTGTTACCCTGACTCCTCCATTTGAGTTAATGAGGTCTCTCAGAAGTTCAAGCGATTTCTGTTCATCCTCAATGATAACTGCCGTTAACTTTTTCCTTCCCATTACTTTTACACTTTTATCAGACTCTCACTAGTACAAATATGCAACTAATTAATATAAGTGTAATGCTACAGTAGCGTTAATACCTGAAAAAAATATTCAATATCTTATTCCTCTCTATTAAATTAACTGACTTCATCCTCACTTATTACTGTCAGTTCATCAATCCGGAAACTGCAGAGGTCTGGTATCATGATAATAACCTCCGTTCCGCAGACCTTTTCATCATTTATCAAATCCTTTATTTCAAGTGTAGCACCGGATATGCTTTTTTTCCCTGTTAACTCAAAAATCCTGTTGATTGTCTTAATTCCGTGCCCGGTTCCTGCTGTATTCATTTCCTTTGAGGCACTCCTGCCGATACCATTGTCTCTGACACAGATTTTATGGAATTCCCCGGGATGGGTTAATACAATGTCAATCGATCCTCCATCTTTCCTGGTCTCAATCCCATGCTTAAGTGCATTTTCTACAAAAGTCTGGATAGTCATTTTAGGAATTTCCAGCAACATATTTACATTATTGTCAACATGTATGGAATAATTGAAACGGTCCCCAAATCTCAGCTTCTGAAGCTCACAGTAATTCCTTACAAACTGAAGTTCTTCCGAAACCGGTTTCAGCAGCGAGGTACTGTCCCTCAGGGAAGACCGTAATAAGGAGGATAATCTTGTAAGGTAAAGGTATGCTGATTGTCTGTCATTATTCATAATAAGGGAGCCTACCGATGACAGGGCATTGAATGTAAAGTGAGGATCAAATTCCTTTAAAAATGAATTCATCTGCAGGCGTAAGAGTTCGGATCGAAGTTTTTGTTTTTCTTCATTTATGGTTTGTGTTTTCTTTATCAGAATATTTGTTACAATAACTGTTATAACCACAACAAGTAAAAGGACTGATATAGTAAAAATTGAAGTTTCCCAGAATGCTTTGGCAATAGTAAAATTCAGTTCCAGGGGTTTCTCTGTCGCAACACCGTCTGCATTAATGGCCTTCAGCAGAAATGAGTAGTTACCGGGTTGAAGATTTCTGAAAATGACTTCCCTTCTTTCAAATGGAAGGGACCATTTACTGTCTGTACCCTTCAGAAGATACTGATATCTTACTTTTTCAGGGTTTGATGTGGAAATTCCTGTAAACGTAACCCTTAATTTAAACTGATCTCTCCTTAACCTGAGATCTTCTTTTATCCCATAGTAGAATTCTCCCTTTTTTATGGGTTCCCATGTCTGGGAATCTGTTTCAAAATATAAACCTGTTAAATGAACCGAGGGAGGATTCAGGTTTTTCTTTAAAATAGAAGGATCAAATCTTACCAGGTTCTCAGAAGTAAGTATCCAAACAGCTCCGTCTTTCCCTTTAATTATACCATTATCGAGTGATTCTGCACCAGGATAACCATCGGTTTTATCATAAATACGGTAATAGTCATTTTCACCATTGTAGAACTTATCCAAATCAATCAGACAGATATCGGTAATTCTTCCGACAAGAAGATGTGACCTGTCAATAATAAATACAACATTTGCCGGTTTATTAATTTGTTCAGGGAGCCCATGTCTGAAATTATTATCCTCCTTCCCTTTAAAATACAAACCCTCCTCAGAAGATACCCATATTCCTCCTGATCTGTCCTTTTCAACTGTATATGTAAAAAACCCGGGCAGTACATCGTCAGTAAACTCATTGGAAGTCTTACCGGATTTTGTGACCAGTCCATTGTGTCCGGACATCCAGTAAAAGCCCTTATCATCTTTGGTAACTCCCTCAATAACACCAAGTTTATCAGGGATGAACTGGGTCTCGAGGGTGATTATTCCATTTTGAATAATGTAAACACCTTTATCTGTACCAATCATTATTTTATGATCATCAGGGTCCTCATATATATAGCAAACCTGAATATCTTCATCTATAGCATTCAATTTTGAAAATTTTTCTCCGTTCCAAACAAGGACACAGGAGTTTGTAGAAAGCCAGGTCTCACCATTTGACATCAGCCTGCTCCCCTTGTAAAAGAAAAGATCTTTACCTGCAACCTTTTTATAATCATTCCTGCCGGTAAATTCTGATCCGTTAAAAACTTTAAGGTCGGAATACAGGGAGCCAATCCATATGTTTCCATTCTTATCAGGGCAGATGGCCCATGGAACAGTCATTCCAATTGATTCTGTGCTCCACAATTGATATGCCGGGAAATGCAGCCTGAAAAGGTTGCTTTCGGATGACATCCAGAGCATACCTTCCCTGTCAGTATAAACAGATAATAACTTGAAGGGTACCTTGATACTTACACTTTTTTCCCCGTTAAAATATTGTACATCCGCTTCATTACCAAAATTGATCAGATCCCCATTTTGCCATCCGACTGACTGCTCCGGTTCAATACCTGTAACCACACCATCAGTATATGAAAAAACCTCCATTCCGGTCTTGAACAGAAGTTCATTATCTTTATCAATAATTCTTTTTACGTTTTTAACCGGCAATTTCATCAACTCATTGTTTTTCCATGAATATATAAGCTGATCCTTATCAGTCAGTATCATTTCCGATGAGGCGGAATCGTAGTACATTTCCTCTACTCTGAGAGTATCAAGAGAAACAAATTGTGAAGAATAATCCTTATATACACCTGAATCAAAATAAATAATCCTCATGTTCTGATAACGGGGATTCTCAGCAAGAAAAAACGCTGTTGCACTGATTGATGTAGGATACGATGATCCCGTGAATCGTGTTCCTGAAAATTCATTTCCGGGCGGATAAAAAATAAAATTGTCTCCTGTATATTCAGACAATCCTTTGGAAGTAAATACCCATAACCTGCCCCGGGAGTCTTCAAAAGCATCACTTACAATGTTATAGGGAAGACCATCTTTAAGGTGGTAATTTACAAAGTCTATTCCATCAAATCTTGAAAGACCATTTTTGGTGGATATCCAGATAAAATCCCTGCTGTCCTGATATATAATATAAGCCTGACTCTGAGGCAAACCATCCCTTACACCATATTCACGCAAGGAGTATTCCTGGGCGGATATACCTGACGTGAAAAATGTAAGCAATCCTGCCTGAATGAACAGGCTAAAGATCATTCGCTTTATAAGGTTACCTGTCAAGAAGCAGAGTCTGAATATTGATTTTTAGGCAGAAGTAAATATAAACAATGATTTTTAATAGGCTTGTAAGGACTCTCAAAATAACCTTACTTTTCTAAATCCACCCCTAAATCCCCCAAGGGGGACTTAAAAACCGTGCATGTTTAGCCCCCCTGGGGGGTTTGGGGGTCTAGGCGATAAATTGAGAAAGCCACAATAATATTAATGCAAAATCCTGGCTCTGATTGTATGAGGTATATT
>Ga0129298_10000823_pt1 | contig 12835 bp, 11 predicted proteins | sample I19B2metaG_FD_94707 | JGI IMG/M metagenome (GOLD analysis project Ga0129298, IMG submission 94707) | Lake sediment bacterial and archeal communities from Gulf of Boni, Indonesia to study Microbial Dark Matter (Phase II) - ​I19B2 metaG | ecosystem: Environmental > Aquatic > Freshwater > Lake >... | reverse complement strand
TTTAATATGGTCTTTACAGACTGCCCTTCCACAGAATTTACATACAGCCACAGCATCTCTTCCACATTGAACACACTTCATTAAGATATTCACTCCTTTTTCATTTTTTATTCGTTGTACTTATGTGAAAATTTTCTATATATAGACTGAACATGCAACCAATGCCAGCCCTGAAGCTAAGGGAATCGCTAAGTTGTCGTTGAGCGGCAATGGCAAAGACTCAACAAACATGCCTACAACAGAGGCGATAAGGGCATTAAACGGATGAACGAACCATAAAGAACCGACGAAAGCGAAAAAGAACCCTGAAACTGTGCCTTCCAGGTACTTTACCTTGTTGTACGAAATTCGCACGTTACCAAATCTCTGCCCAAAAATCGAGGCAAACCCGTCTCCTAACGTCAAGACAGTAACAGAAACATAACCTAATGGTTCAGGAAAAACTAAGAGAGATAACATTATCCCAAAAGCGAAGAAAAGCGGGGAAGCTACAAACTCTTGTGACTCTGACCTTCGCGCCGCAAGCAAAGTCACATCCGTGAACAATAGCACGTTTGTTCCAAGCATCCTCTTAACTTCAGAAACCATGTACACAGCCGCCAACAAAAGAATTAACAAAGCAACGACGTAGCGGCTAAGCAAGTACAAGCAAACAAAAGACACGAAAAAACTACTAGTATGTATAGCCTCGCGGACGCTTGTAGTACGAGAAAGTTGATGGCTTGATGTTGACGCTGCTTCGCCTTTGACCAATGGCACGATAGATGTGAGTTCTCCGCTTGCTACTAGGTCCGACTTGTGGCTTAGGGCAAAATCTGGGTTGTACCCTATCTTAAGGTTGCAAAGCTTAAACATGGAAAGGTTGTTTCTGTCGTCTGCAACACCGATGCAATAATAAGACGCCAAGCCATTGTCCACAATTATCCGCTTAAGAGCAACAGCCTTTCCTTCTGGCTCAATAACGTCTCCCCAAACCTCACCAGTTAAAAGCCCATCAGAGACGCCTATTTCCAAGCCAGAAACGTAATCCACCCCTAACCTTTTTCCCAGATTCTCTAGGGCGACCCTCGGAATTCCTGAACTTATCAAGGCTGTCTTGAACCCGGCTTCCCTTAATTCTTTAAATGTCTCCTCAACATTGGGCATTAAGAGCACATTCTCAAAAACAGCGAGAAACTGGTCTAGCCTGAAGCCCTTTAGGGACTTGTAAAGTTTTTCTAAGGTACTCTTTACAGACATTAAGCCTGTTTCATAAATCACGCCGGTGAAAGCAGATGTCAAAAAAGCCCATAGACTCTTTTTGCCTGCAATGTCAAAAATGGCGAATTTTCCTTTAGGAATTACTACACCTTCAACGTCGAACACGACAAGCCTGTTTTGAAACTTAAATGGTTGGGTTGGATTATCTTGCACTTTAATCATCGTCAAATAGATTGACAGTCTTCAGATAAACCTAAGTGTCTTTTTTTCATGCCAGTTTTAATATTTTTTTAAGCCTTTTTCTTGAACGAGTAATCCTCCCATACCCTTTGCATATTTTATCGCTGAAATCATGTAAATCACGATTAAGCCGCCATATTGCATCCACACATAACTACTGATCATGGGTCCTAAAATCTGTGTGCTGCTTCTGATTGGACCATATATGACTCCAAGGAGGGTTCCACGTACTTCAGGAGGAATAACGTCATACATCAATGCTACTACAGCATTTCCAGAAGACATTCCACTTATTGCACGTACTGCATAAATTGGGATTAACCAGTAATAGTTTGGCATAAAAACAAATGATAAAACACATGTGGCATGGACGGCTTCAAGAAATATGAAAGGCTTACGGCTGTGTTTGTCTGCTATTTTTCCTATCGGAATCTGCGTAATCATATAAGATAACGTATAGACTGAAGTAATAAGGCCTAAAAACCAATAAGGAACCTTTAGTTGTTCTGAGAAATAAATAGGGATATAGTCCCAAGCTGGAGCTTCGATGTCCCAAAGGCACCCTATAATGATAACTGCAATAAGGTTTCTTCCCCCTTGTTTAGAAATTAAATGAAGACCATTTTCGAGGTATTTTACATGGTCATGAATTTTTTCTTTCCACCCTTTTCCAGATTCTGTTTTTAGAGTTCCTCCAGAAGGAATTACGTCTTCAATATAACGTAATATGATGAAAGCACTTGTAACACCCAATAATAGCTCAAGTATGAAAAGAGGTCTGATTCCCCAATAGTCAGCAAGAATTCCTCCTACAGTTGGGCTGATCAAACTGGGAATTGAATTCAAGGTATCTAAGGTTGCTAGTGCAGTCTGACGGCTTTTAGCATCAGTTACATCTCCTGTAAATGCTTGATAAGCTGGACCACTAATGATTCCTAATAAAGAACTAAAGATCCATCCAGGAACCAGCCAAGTCCAATGTGGCGCAATAAAAGCAAGAAATGGCAAAATCAAACTACCAAATGAATAGATGAGAACCAATCTTTTTCTGCCATACAAGTCAGAGATTCTTCCAGCAATAGGCCTAAGGATCCAGTTTAGGCCAGCAATAACCGAACCGATTATGCCAAGTTCAATCATTTCTATTCCAAGGCTTCTAAGAAAAATAACGAAGAGTCCCCCACGTAGAAGACCGCTACCAAAGCCACTTACTATATTTGCTAGGCAAAGAACCTGAAGATTCTGGCTCATTCCTAAAAAGGAATCGAGAAAACGCCCTAATCTGGAAAAAACCTTCATAGGCAATCGAATCTTTCTAATGTTTAAATGCTTTTGTTATATACTTTTTTGCTATAAATAGAACTAAATTTTAATCTTTTTCTTATAATAGAACTCAATCTCAGAAAAATAAAATAATATTGTTTAATGTTGTCTGAACTAGCTAACCCTAAAATGGGAAAAAAGAAAGCATTCAGTTTATAAATACTTTTAAATGCCATATTCTTAAATCCTGAATCCGAGCCTTTCCCAGAACTTGAAGTCTTTTATTTTATTTGTTTCAGGATTATGTCCAGTTGCTCTTCATCTATGACGCTTAGCTCGTAGAGGGTTCTTGCTGCTTCTCCCATCCTCAACACGCAATGAAGGTTGATACCGTTTTTCTCAAGTCTTTTCAGTCCCCCTTCTTCTCTGTCCAAAAGAACAAAGGCGTCTGAAACCAGTCCCCCTTCTGCCCTAATGGCTGTGGCTGCTTTCAGTAAACTCTGTCCTGTTGTGACTAAGTCGTCGACTAGCAGAACACGGTCGCCCGGTATCAGGACTCCTTCAACCCTCCTTTCTCTACCTCGAAGCCGAAGGGTTTGCCGCGTGTAAAGGAAAGGCTTCTTCAACCGAAACGCCAACAACGAGGCGAAAGGTGTTCCAGCTATGGGTATGCCTGCTACCCTGTTGAAGGCGTTTACGTCAAGTTCCTGCTTCACAGTGTCAGTTATGATGTCTGAAACCCTTTGAAACGCGTCTGGAAAGCTGGGAATGACCCGAAGGTCAACGTAATAAGGAGTAATTCTTCCGCTGGAAAGCTTGTAAGCTCCAAATTCTAACGCGTTTGTTTTTTTGAGTATCTTGCAGATTTCTTCAACAACTGGTTTTTCAGCCATGTTAACACACCTATTGCAAACATTCGAGCTTTATTGTATATTATGGACGGATGCTTAAAAGGGGTATGCAATATCTCATGGACCCTTTAAAAAGAAGATGAAAGAGGGGAACGATTTTTCAGGAGTGGTAAAGAGGCAGCCACAATAAGCATAGTTCAGGTAGACCTCAGAGCCAGTTACAAAGCATACGTGGACCACATTATGAGACAGATTAACATGGGAAGACAAAGCATGGTTTCAGCCTTACTCATCGACCCAAGATACGCAACCAAAGCCACAGTGAGACAGCAGCAACCTTCGTTGAAAGAAAAGTAATGGCATTACAAAGAGTCATAAAACCAGCATTCAAAAAAGAAATCTTCAACTCAATAATTAAACAGCCAAGCCTTGATTCATAAAAAGCTGCAGTAAGACTCAACTGGGAATGCCCGAAAACCTGATGTTAATGCGCTTTTACCTATTTTGCTCAGCTGGCCAAGGATAGACCTTACATCATAACTGCACAGGAGTTCCGAGTCATATTTATCGATTTGGGGTTATCCCTTGAAAATATTAAACTTTAAAATCGCATAATTTGAATTCTAAGCATGAGATAGATGGAATTGAGTCGGAAAGTTTGGATCATGTTAGGAGACTTCTTTTGCCAATTGAAATGAAAACTACTATGTACTATTTCAGTCAGATTTTTGATTTGTTTCCAGATAACTATTTCAAGTAACTGTCATCTTTAAATTGGCCAGGGTTAAACAGTATATTTATTCTAGCTGGGTTTACCGCCACGTCTTCTGATAACCAATAGGCCCATGATTGCAGCCACTGCAGCAACAGCTACGCCAACGATTATGTACATTATTGGAAAGCCTTCACCAAGAGGAGTCAATTTGACTTCTAGGTTGGTGTTCACTGTTTCAACACACGGCACTATTGCTCCAGTATACTCTAATCCCTGGTAATCAGGTTCAAGAGGCCAGAAGTTAATTTGCAGAACAACGTTTTTGTCTGATTGAACCTTATGAGTTCCAGGCGCATTGTAAAATAATGCTGAACTGGCATGAACTGTGTAGATGTCACCGTCAATTGTTAGCTGGGTTTCCTCATTAGCAAAGAAGTACGCCTCAACTTGAGCATCAGCAGGCAGATGAATCATAGTATCCTCATTGGGCTGAATTCCAATAAACAAAACTCCGTGGCCATAACTTGCATATTTTCCTGTTAGCTCTCCTGCTCCTCCTGCTACATGACGACTTGTTTGTTCAATGCTACCGTTATGAATAAGGGATAATGTTATTGGCTTATCGCTTTGTACTGATATTGCTTCAGCTTCTGTTTGGACTTTGTCTCCGCTTCCTGCCTTTATTATAAGCTCAGTAATCTCTTTCTTTGTTTCAAGATCATACACCTTAACTTGTGCGTCTTCGGAAGCTGTTATTCGGAATCCATAGTCCCTATTACCATCCCAACCCCATTCTTGGCTTTTCAACGACAATGTAAAAAAGCAAGTTCCCACAAAGCCTCCCTGAGCAGAAGGAACAGTGAAGCATGGAACATAATCTCCACCTTTGCCTTGAACATAGCCTGATTGTATCATGATGTTGCCGGTTGACTCGATTTTGTAGACTTTGAAGGGTGATAATATTATATATTTGTATGAGTTTGCATCGAGAGAGTATGTAAACTGTGTATTATCATCTCTTGTTATTGTAACCTTTGTCTTTTCCAAAGCCAGTAATATGTAGTCAACATTGATTCCTTGACCAGAACCTATAATGACAAATTCTTTACCAACATACAAGCCATCGGTGGACATGTAAAAGCCAAATGGCAATGTAAACTCTAAGGCAGTAGCAGCAGGTATACTGTGGTAATTCAGCAGCATAACAGAAACTTGGTTATTTGAAACTACCTTGAATATTGTGCCATTAGCCAATAACACATAATGCTTTTCCATACTGTTAATGTCAAACTCATCCACAATTTTACCAAGTGTCAGATCGCGAACCTTCACGTGTGTGCCATCCTTCGCAGCTACAATCACAAGCAAAGAAGCATTACCAACTGAGCCAGTGTCAAGCCTCCAACCAGAGTTAAGGTCCATCGTATCAGTAAGGTTATAGCTGTAAATTTTCGATGGCACAACTCCATAATAGGTAAAATCTGGATTTCCAGAAGTCAAATTAATGTGAACGAATAATTGATAATATGATACCGATATCGTAGCAATCAAACACAACAAAATAATTCTTAAGTGCTTCCCAAAATGCACATTTTCACGCTCCCAAGTTACCTATTATTTTCTTTTACGATTATTTAATATTTATCTGCATCATAAAAGCTTGGAACCAAGAAAAAACAAAAAATAAAGAACCTGACATTACATGTCGCCAAAAAATAAAGATTCAGCGACTAGACGGGTCCTTAAAGAAATCAGCTAAATCATACTTCTTTTTTCAAATGTTAAAACTGTACAAAAAAGACAGTAGAAGTAGCAGAAAAAAAATAAATTAAAATTAATAATAAAAAGCTTTAAACCAGATTAAAATAAATTCAATCTTTATTCCTAATCAAGTTCACGACATTTCTTTATTTATCTTCTGCGTCTTTGGTCTACTGGTTCTTGGTATAGTCCGAGTTCTCTGTGTAGGACTGCTTTAGCGTATTGGCTAGGCTTCATGATAAACAGCTCAGCGCACTGCTTAAGCCCGTTAAAGGCGTTTTCAGTTAAAAGAAACGAAATTTGGACCATTTTTCTCTTTCTTACCAAACATCATTCATCTACCACCAAAAAATAATACTTTGCTTCTAATGCATGCAAACAACAAGCCTTCGTCAACTAAAAATCATAAAATATATAATGACAGCAAAACATTTCTTTCTGACAATCGGTATAAGTAAAAGAATAACTTTTCAAAAATGGTAGAGAATAACTGAGGATAGCGAACAATAAACATCCACTCTTTCCTTCTTTGTAATGTTGACTATTGTTTTGATCCGCCTCCAGAGCTTCCAGAGCATTGTACCTAGTATGAGACTTCAACGGTGACCCGAACAGTGCGTGTGAGGTTACCTGCAACTCCAGACACGTCGATGTAATATTGCCCCTGCGCAATGGTGAAGGTCGCTTCTACTTTTAATGTGCAGGAAACTTCTCCGTTGGCTGGCAGATGAACTTCAGACGAATTAAGGATGAACCTTACGCCGAGGAGCCCCAAAAATGGTTTAACGTCAAACTTCACAACGGAATCAAAACCATTAACCGATTTTACGGTAATGACGGTTGTATTAGAGCTTCCCACATAGCCAAGTCTAATGCTAGTAGGACTAACCGATAACTGAAAATCAGGTCGTGCCGTCAGAAGACCCAATAAGTAGTCGCTTGAAAAAAATAATAGAGCTGAAACCGCGACTACAGCAATGATGACCTTTACAGCTGCAGATTTCCAAGTCAACTTTGTTCCATTAAAACATTGACTCCACAGTTCGTATAATCGTTATGAATGGGAAAAACTGTTTTAACCCATTAACCTCAAAAAAAAGTTACAGACAAATATTTTTAACGAACAAAATAAGCGTAAAGTTACCCGAGCTCTTCAATTGTGCTCTTCGCAGTTTTCCTGACAGCCTCAACACTGTTCAGTTTAGGCTTCCAGCCTAGAGACTTAAGCCTGTCCACTGCCAAAAGCATGTATTTCACATCGCCTTTCCAGCCTCCTCCACCAAAAACCCCACCTGTGAAACGGAAAGACACGTTCTTTAAACCCATCTCCTCAATGACGATTCGCGCTATGGATGTCACGTCTACTTGGTCTTCGGAACCCAAATTGAAAACCTCAACGCGACGATTTGACCTTGCATAGCTGAAAAGCATTGCCCCAACACAGTCATCTATGTAAAGGTAGGATTTAGCTTGGGTCCCATCTCCGAGAATCTCCAGTTCACAAGGATTATAGCGAAGCTTCCCGATGAAGTCGAAGATAACGCCGTGTCTGCTTCTTGGACCAATGATATTGGCTAAACGGTAGATGACCGCGTCAAAACCATACGTGTTGGCATAAGCCATGACGAGGGCTTCCGAAGCAAGTTTCGACGCGCCATAGACGGAGATTGGCTCCAAAGGCGCATAATCCTCAGGTGTAGGAATCTGCGATGCCTCCCCGTAAACTGTTGAGGAAGAAGTAAAGACAAAAGACTTTGCTGCTCCATGCTTCCTAACCGCCTCTAACAGGTTATAGGTTGCCACAACGTTCTGGTCAAAGTGAACATCAGGCTCAACAGAGCTTAGTCTAACCTCTGGATTAGCTGCAAGATGAAAAACAACCTCACAGTTCTCCACCGCCTTCTCCGTGTCCTTCTTGTTCAAAAGGTCACCCTTCCGAAACTCGAACCCGCGACTGTTAAGCCACCTTACAATATTTTCTTTGTTGCCACTGCTTAGGTTGTCGAAAACCCGCACGACGCCTTTGCTCATCATTAATTTGTCGACAAGGTGGCTGCCGATGAAACCAGCGCCGCCAGTAACCAGAACACACTTTCCTGCAAAACTTTCTTTATCAGTATTCATGAACCGTGATTCCCTCAGAAAGACACTGTTAAAACCCACATATATAGTGGACTTGTTGTACGCTGATTAAACCGTCACATTTTCTTTTTGAGCAACCACGAAAGAGTGTCCGCAAAATCAGTTAAAGCCTGCATCTGCCTTTCGTTCAGGTAAGTGACGCTTCTTTTTTCCTTGATTGTTTTTAACGCTTCCTCAGGCGATAATCCCTGACTTACAAGGTACGCGGCGACCGCAAGCGCTGACCTTCCTCGTCCAACGTTGCAGTGTACTAAAATTTTCCTTTTTTCGTTGACTTTTTCGTCAATTAACGAAACGATTTGTGACAAAACCTTTGGAGGAGCTCCGTTACAGTCGGGAACCTTAATGTTCAAGTATTCTACATCGTGGTTCTTGAGAAAATTCTGGTAGTTTAAATCGTTAGTTTCTCGAAGGTCAAGAACGACACTAAAATTCTGTGACACAATTAGTTTAGGCTTGTTTAAACCTCCAACCCACACGTGATTTGTTATTTTATTCATGTTGGGCCGCGAACCTAAAATGGCTCTCATCTTCATTAACCTTGCGTGAACGCCGCCAAATACGAGGTCGTAGGTTCCCAACTGTGCCAGTCCTCGACAAGCAGTTGTGGTAACTGAAAACATCCGCTGTTAACGGTACAATAAACACGCACGTTCATATTAGCATTTCTTGACTAAGGATGTTCTATCATCATTTATCTCATGAAAAGATATTCATGTTCGATTATATCCTAATTTGTTTTTTTGTTCATAATTAAATTCGTGCAAATTGGTCATTTTTTGGTATTATGGTGTTGCTAAATATTTGTTTGCTACTTCGGAAACTACGAATTTATTTTTCCTCATTATGAGTCGTTGTTAACTTTAGATGTATTCGTAATCAATCATGATATTGTTTCCTGATCTTATCTTCAGTTCTCCATTCGTATTAGCAGATACAATTATCCTTTTATGGAGAAAGAATTATGTTACTCAATAATTATCCTGTGTTATATTTTTGGTGAGAAATTTCTTTTTTAATATTTTAAATTTCGTGTTTTAAGTCTTTAAAAAAATTTATTACAAATTGAATCATTGAATCCAGAAGTTTTTGTTGTTTTTGCATGTAGTTTTGTCCTTCTTGGCTTAATGTATAAATCCTTTTTCTACCATTCCAGTATCCTATTAACATCCTATTTCTTTCAAGTTTATATAAGAATCCATAAATTACTCCGCTACTCATTATAATTTTGTATTTTACTGAAATATGAACAATTATATCATAACCTGAACGGGGAGCTATAGAAACAAAGTGTAAAATTATTAAATCTAGAAAATCTTTAACTATTTTCCTTTTGCGATCTAAAAGGATCATACGATTAATATTTTTTAGATTTTCCTTTTGTCGTATTTCAATTATGTATTGATTGTTTTTATTATTTTTTATTGGCATAGCGGTTCCTTCACAATATATATCGCTGCATGTTAAAAATTTTTATCTTTTCAGAGTAAAAATCTTTTACATTGTCGAAAAGGAGGTGATGTCTCAGCTATGTTAACGTGCAGAAGCTCTAAACCACCGATTACGCCAAATGGTCCAGGTCCAGGACCTCGCATATAGGACAAGCCTAAATTATTATTAAGCTGGATTTAACCAATATAGAGAAAGCAATGAAGAAAAAACTTGAGATTCTCGACATCGAGATACTTGAATGCCTTGATAGATACGGTCCTAGAAATATTAGTCATATCGCACATGAGACTGGAGTCACATGGGACACAGTAAACTATAGACTTGATCGCTTGTCCACCTTTTTTTCTTTAAACTGCGTGATTGGTGTTAAAAGTTCAAGTGTTGGCTTAAGAAATGCTTTTCTTGTCATAAAATCAGTTCCCAGTTCAATCGAGTTACTTTTAAATTGTTTAAAAATGAACGATTTCTGGCGTTATATTGGTCAAAGTTATGGCGGATTAAATAATGTGATTGGTATTTATTCTATTCCAATTGAGTATTCAAAGTCTTTCTCTGAATTTTTCACTTTTTTAAAAAGCTTGGACTTTGTTAATGAAATTAAGTTGTATTGGATAACAGGCTTCTATACAGTTAATCCTTCTTTAAATTGGTTTGACTCTGATTTGGGAAGATGGGTTTTACGTTGGGACGATTGGGTGGAAGAGATTCCGCAGATTGAGGGTAAACCTCATCCTGCTCTTGTTACTCCCAAAGACTTTCCATTACAAGCTGATGATGTGGATATTAAAATCCTAAGTAGGTTGGAAATTAATGGTAAAGAAAATTTAAGAGAGATCGCCCAAAGGCTCAATCTAACATCTCCAGATATATCTTATCATTTTAAAGAACACATTTTGAAGAAAGGCTTAATTGGGCAATGGAATATTATATTAAAAAGGTTCCAAGACAACTGCGATTATTATTTCTTTATCTTCAAATTTTTCCATGAAGAAGATATGATGAAGTTTGCACGTTCATTACTTGATAAGCCATTTTCATTATCAGTTGCACGAGTATTTAATGAAAAAACGTTGATTGCTCACTTGATTATACCCTCCATTGAGTTTAGTAAATTCCTTCATAGCCTTGACGTGTTGATGAGATGTAGCTTGTTACAGTATTATGATTATATAATGGAAGATTTTTCAAAATCTTTAGGTCACACTATCGCATATAATTGTTTTAAGAGTAAAGAGTGGATTTACGACCACCAAAAACATTTGAAAAAACTAATAGAATTAATCAGTGAAAGCCAAAGAACTACTGAACCTCAATTCAATAAGATACAATAATACAATCATGAATTATATCTATGAAAGAGAACGTCATTAAACTTGGTCAGTTTTCCATTGTGTAACCCTTAATAAATTCCTTTTGGCTATTAACCTGTAACTAAGGTGATAACAAAAAGGATAGTTGTTGATTACTACCTCAGCATTCTACAATTGTCAAAAAATAAGATTAACAATAAACTTCTTTATAAAAAAGAGAAAGAAGCCTAACAATACAAGTTGTGTTAGGTGTTTATAATACGTGCCACTGCGTCCTCTCGTATTGTTCCCAAACCATATCGGATTGTGCTGATGACCCCTTCGCTTAAGCGTTCTGCGTACGGTTGTGTAATGGTGTCCCTTCTCAGAAGGCATGCTGCAGCCTTCGAAGTGTCAATTAAATGAACCTTAGTTGGTGTATATAGGTTTGTTTCCACTAGTTTAAAACCTAAGTATGTATTGCCAAGCACTCCCCTTTAAATATCTGGCAGGTCGCCAAAATAAAAGCTGTTAATGAATTTATCGTCTGTCCATAAATCAGCAATCTGGTCTGGATGAACCATTGCTACATCCGCATTGAAACCTGTTTTCTTGAGGATTGTCCATGCGGATACGAGGTCTGCCCATGCAAGCTTACCAGTTATATTTGCTGTAATTTCTATTCTTTCTGTCAAGTCGATTACCAGTCTGAGAGGTACGGGAGGATGATGTTTTCTATTCTATTTCCATAATGCGAGGGAGATTTCGTCTATTCATAAACTTAATATTCCCAGAATCTGTAGTGAACATAAGTGTTTCGCTGTTGAATAAGAACTATGTTTACGACTTATTAGCCTGCACATTTCTGGCGGTCTCATCGGTCGTAATTGTCTTTTTCTTGTATGAGGGAAACGTGCCAGGAGGTTCTGACTGGTCAACGCACTTGTCAAAGATAAGGTTTATTGTGGATGACCTTCCAGCGTTTCCACGTTGGTGTCCTGAATCAGGTTTTGGGACACCGTTTCTCTGGGATTATCCGCCCTTCAGTTACTATTCAGTAGCCTTCATCATTTGGATTTGTAACATAAGCATATTCGAAGGTTGCAAGGTCTTTTTTATTCTCATATTTGCGCTAGGAGCCATCTCGACTTACGCGCTTGCATCTGAGCTGGGCTTAAGCCTAGTTGGACGAATCGCTTCTGGTTTTCTGCTTCTAGGCTCATACAACATTTATATGTGGTGGTGGATAGGTCAGCTGCCAAACGTAACAGCTGTCATGTTCACCCCTCTTGCATTGCTGGCTTTCTTAAGGGCTGTTAATAGGCAAACTTTATTCAGCATCATGTTGGCAGGCGTTTCGTTCGTTCCGATAGTGTTGTCGCATCTTCTAAATACGGTCATTTTTGCGATCATCTTGGTAGTAACCTCTGTCATCTTGATTATTTTGAAACCTGAACTTCTTTACATTTCGCGAGGCGTAGGTCTGCCTCCAAAGTACACATTGCGGCTTCCAAAAATCTTTTTTCTGAGTGTGTTTGAAGCATTTGCACTAAGCGCTTGGTGGTGGCTACCGTTTCTGTTTGACACAAATATTTCTGCATTCTTTGCTTTACTAGGTGGGTATGGTGTGATAAGTGCAGGAGAGAAAGCGGTATCTATTGCGCTTAGACTTGATTCCCTATTGGAACCTTCACTTTACTATGCCGGTTTAGGTCATTTACTCCTCGTCATAGCGTCCTTTGGGTTTTTGATAAAAGAGAGAAGGAATTTTCGAGATATTCTCATTCTACCCTATGTATGGTTCTTTTTAAGTGTGTTCGGCGGAATCTCCCCTTACTTAAATATCCCAATGGGGCTTCCTTTCAGGTTTGGTCCATACATGACCTTAGCGACATCTCTTCTCGGTGGCGTATCTTTAGCAC
>Ga0129298_10000822_pt1 | contig 12841 bp, 10 predicted proteins | sample I19B2metaG_FD_94707 | JGI IMG/M metagenome (GOLD analysis project Ga0129298, IMG submission 94707) | Lake sediment bacterial and archeal communities from Gulf of Boni, Indonesia to study Microbial Dark Matter (Phase II) - ​I19B2 metaG | ecosystem: Environmental > Aquatic > Freshwater > Lake >... | reverse complement strand
GCCTTCTACGGAGTCTATCAGATCGTGATCTTCTGCGCTGTCGTGGCGGCGCTGCAATCGCTGTTCGGATGGAAAGAAGGGAAGGCTCCATGGTAGCCAGCTCAACTGAATCCAAGAGTAAACTGCCGATCATTGGAATCATGGGCATCATAGTGATGCTGGCGATATTCGCGCTGATCAGACTAGTGTGGCAGCGAGGCGGACGGCCCTGGGCAGCGATCCCAGGTGCTGACTTTGTGGCAGTAGTGATCTTGGTCGTAGCCCTGGTCGCAGCCTACTACATCCATAAGAAGATGAAGTAGCAGACAGATGCTCAGCGTCTGTCGCATGTGGCGAAAGTATAGCGGAGCGAGTTGAACGGTATGGCTTCAAAAGCGACGGTCATCACATGCAAGAACTTAACGTACACTTACCCAGGTACTACTGAGCCGGCTCTGGACGGAATCGACCTCGAGGTCCAGAGAGGAGAAATAGTGCTGATCACGGGGCCAACTGGGGCTGGAAAAACTACGTTATGCAGCAGCTTCAACGGGCTCGTTCCACACTTCTACGGAGGAACGTTGGACGGACAGATCTATGTCCTAGGACAAGATGTGAGGAAAACTACGGCGGGATATCTCTCGACGAAGGTTGGCATGCTCTTTCAAGATCCCTCAAGCCAACTCATTTCCGCAACGGTAGAGGACGAGGTAGCATTTGGACCGGAGAACCTTGCGATACCTGTCGAGGAGATAGAGAAGAGAACCGACTCAGTTTTGGATTTCATGGGGTTGAAAGCTCAGAAAGGGCGGCCGCCATTCGCCCTATCCGGAGGCCAACAGCAGGCTGTTGCCTTGGCCGCCGTGATCGCGATGAAGCCTGAGATACTCGTCCTTGACGAGCCTACCTCTAATCTTGATCCGATCGGGACTGTGAACATTTTCTCTCTTCTTCGGAGAATCTCTCGAGAAGAAGAGAACACCATAATCATTGTAGAGCACAAGTTGCAGGAACTCGTAGACATAGCAGACCGGATCGTGGTCATTGATGACGGCAAAGTACGACTTGAGGGCCCACCTAGAGAGATCTTGGCTGAGGACGCCGTTCTGCTTCGCGAGAGAGGCCTGCAGCCACCTCAGGTTTCACTACTTGCTCATGAACTCAGAGAAACAGGCATCCATATAGAGGGAATTCCTCTCACTATTCCTGAAGCCTTCGATACGTTATCAAAGGCTCTCCAGACCTTGAAGCTGCCCCTTTCAGAAACTAAAGCTGAAGAAACCAAACCCTTTCAGGCAACAAGCAAACCAATCATAGAAGTCCAGAACGCATCATTCCAGTATCCCGGTGGAGTCCTCGCCGTACAGGATGTTTCAGTGAACTTCTACAAGGAGGACTTTGTAGGAATCATAGGACAAAACGGGTCAGGTAAGACGACTCTCGTCAAACTTCTAAATGGGTTGCTAAGGCCTACGCGCGGCATTGTGAATGTCTTCGGACTGAATTCACGTGACTCTCCTATCCATGACCTGATAAAGCATGTAGGATATGTCTTTCAGGATCCTGATAGCCAGCTTTTCTCCAAGACTGTGCACCAGGAACTCAGCTTCGGACTGAAAAACTTGAGAGTTCCGAGAGATCAATGGGAGTCGAGGATCAACTCAGTAGCGAAGACGCTTCTCATCGACTCGCTCCTAAAGGAGGCGCCATACTCGCTGAGTAGAGGCGATAGACAGAGAGTGGCCATTGCCTCCGTATTGGTGATGGAGCCTCAGGTTGTGGTTGTCGACGAACCTACCACAGGACAAGATCCGAGAAAGAGGAGAGAGATAATGGAACTCATGAGGATGCTGCATGACAAGTATGAGAAGACTATCATCTTCATCACTCACGACATGGATCTGGTGGCCGAGTATGCTAAGCGCTGCATAGTGATGAGGGACGGAGGAATAATGCTGGACGGCGTCCCGCACGAGATCTTCCTCCAATATGAGGAGTTGGAGAAGACCCACCTGAAGCCACCCATGATTACTCTGCTCTTCAAGGAGCTAGGAGAACGCTATGGTCTGCGGAAGGATATTCTCACGGTAGATGAGGCTTTCGATTATTTGAAGACCAAGCTGGTGAGTTAGAAATGGCGTTCGAATATGTGCCAGGTCACAGTCTCATGCACAGGCTGGATCCACGAACAAAGGTACTGTTCTTCCTGCTCGTGACTGTGCTCATAATTGTAATCTATGACCCGATCATAATGCTCGGTCTTCTCGCCATCATAGTAGCGATGTACAAGCTCAGCGGCATTCCGCTCTCCAAGCTCTGGAGCATCACTAAGGCGCTTCTGCCAGTCTTCATAATGTTCCTGGTACTGAACTACTTCGTGATCCCTCCGCGGGGAGCAACAGTCTACTTCTATCTACTTCCAGGTATCGCCCCTGTAACGGTTGAAACGACCCTCATCGGAATAACGAGCGCACTGCGTTTTGTGCTCTTCATATGGCTCTCAAGACTGCTTACTTTCACCACATCCATATCTGAGATTCTGATTGCAATGGTGAAGATGAAGTCGCCTCCAGAGATTGCCACATCGCTGGGAATAGCCTTCTCCTCAGTCCCATTGATGATAAACCAGTTCTCAACTGTAATACAGGCACAGAAGTCACGAGGATCCAAAATCGAGGTCAGGAACCCCATCAAAAAAGGCATATCATTCATCCCGGTCGTGGTTCCAGGCATATACCTGACGATCTTGAGAGGAATGAATGTAGCAAGAACGGTGGAGGCGAGGGCCTTCACATACAATCCTGCAAAGAGAACCTTCAGAAGAAAGATAGAGTTCGGTCGCGAAGACTATGCCTTTCTCGCGACGGCAGGGCTCTTCACGGCTGCAGTTGTGGCAATAAAGATACTGTACGGATGGTTCGACTACACCTTCATTCTCCGGGACGTTCTGAAACTGGTGTAGATCCTTTCCGGCAAAGGGAGCAGGTGCATCTGCAGCGTGTCATTGTTCCACTCTTGACTCCGGCACACTTGCTTCAGCTTTATCCCTACGGTCCACTGTCTACTCAAGTCAAAAAATCGATGGCTGTTCCGACGTATACCTTTGCTGCAGCGACCACATCCCCAGCTTTCACTTTCTCATTGAAGCCGTGTATGCCCTCTAGGTGAGCAGGCCCATAATGAGCGGTCGGGATCCCCCTGGCGCGAAGATAACGTGCGTCACTGGTCGCCCATTGAACAAAGACCCTTGGTTTCCTTGACGTTATCTCATGCACATTTCTGCTTAGTGCTTTGACTATCTCCTGGTTGGGGCTTGTGTAGTTTGGAGAGCTTTGGCTGATCACCGTGACTTTGCCATCGTATTTGCCTGCTATGGTGCGAGCCTTCCTCAAGACCTTCTCGGCTTGAAGCCCTATCGGCAGTCGAATATCGATGTCAATTGTACAGCTGTCAGGTACCATGTTGATCTTCGTGCCACCGCTTATCAGGCCTATGTTCAATGTTGGAGTCTGCAGGATTCGACCAATCTCTTTCTTCCCTATCAGTTGCTCAGCGATTCGTTTCGAAGCGAAAACCACCGGACGAATATCCGCAGGCGGATTGGCAGCCATCTTGATGATCGATCGAAGTTCTCTGATCAGAGCTGCGGTTTTTGTGATTGCGTTGTCTCCAACGTAGGGTCCAAGACTACCGTGAGCGGGGGTTCCTTGGGTTTCGACCCGCAGCCAGAATATTCCCTTCTGGCCCACATCTATTGTGTCTAAACCTGTTGGTTCGGCGACTATTGCTGCCGTCGAATCGCAGCGTCCGCTGTCAGCCAACCATTTGGTCCCGCGAGCTCCGCCGGTTTCCTCATCTGGCACGAGTTGAAGCTTCAATCGACCCTTGAGTTCGCTTCTTTCTCTATGCAGCAATGCGAATGCGAAGAGAATCGAGGCTACTCCGGCCTTCATGTCCGATGACCCTCTGCCATGAATGTATCCATCTTTGATGTCGCCGCTGAATGGATCGAACATCCAACCTGACCTAGATCCTGCAGGAACAACGTCGAGATGACCGTTCAGAAGGAGAGCCTGACTGCCTTCAGGACCAGTCTCGCAGAGCAGATTGGGCCAACCTTTGACCTCTTCAACTTGAGACATGTCCACTGACATGTCACTCAGATACTTCGCTACGAAGCCTGTGATCTCGCGTAGATTGCCGGGCGGATTCTCGCTGGGAATCCTGATCAAGTTTGATGCCAGCCTAACTACTTCGGACGATCGACTCCCGATCTCACGTAGCAATCTCTCCTTAAGCGCCGTCAAAGGCATGGTGAATTCCTCAGAGAAGCTAGAAGTCGCTGACTCATATTAATCCCTTAACAGAACAACTTCTAGAGAGCGATCCCGGCTTTTTTACGTGTGATTTCGCCGCGGTGGGCCGAGAACTCCAACCCCGGGTTGAGACTGCCAGTTCCTTGCACCGCGCGATATGCGCAGCGAGCCTTCTATTCCTTCCAGCTCACTCAGGCCAAGAACGAGAATGGCAGCTGAGCATGGATTCCTATGATGCGCTAGAAACCGCCATCAAAGAGCAAATAGCGTGAGATACATGTGAAGACTGAGATGGCGGATACGCAACCAATCGAGACCCTGTCAATCAACTGTACCAAGTTGCGTTCCCTGCACCGCCATGTCATGAGATTTCGGTTACCGGAGCATGATTCATGAACTGATCTGCAGTCTGAACTCAGTCACTTTCGACATTTGTCGCGTTCCGCTTGTCGGAACACGATTGGAATCAAACATTCTTTCTCTCTCATGGCAGAGACGTAAACACTTGTCTGGACAATCTCGGATTGATGTTATGTACCTCTACCAACTACTATCTCTAGGATACGAATGTAGAGGTCAATTGTCTTGATTGCATACGTCTTAGTAAAGGTTGAACCTGGAAAGGAGAGTGGAGTGGCGCGGGAGATCGTGAAGGCGAGGGAAGTCAAGGAGGCGGCATGGACATATGGGTTCTGTGACATTCTCTTGAAGGCTGAAGCTCCATCCATCAACGAGCTAGACAAGATTGTCTTCAACAAGATCCGCAGGACACCGGGAGTAGTCAGCACAGAAACCATAATCGTCAGTCCAATTCCCATATACGCCTCCCGCCCTCCCCGCAGGCCAGAAGCAACACGCGCACGGTTGAGAAGAAGAACGAGAGCGAAAAGGTAGCACTAGCGCACGCGAACGTTTTCTGCTTTTTTCGCCTTCCGTTTTTGGAATTCTAGGCGGACCTGTATGTCTGCAGTGCCTGTAGCCTTTTCACTATGTTCGGATGCGTTGAAAAGAGCTCCAGCAGATTGTCGATCGCGTTCACTTTCCTTGAAGCCAGTTCTTGAACAAGCTGCTGATCTGTCCTGAACATTCCGGCGCCCAAGCCGGTGGCTACGCTTCGTTCAGCACTGTCAGGGTCTTCGATGAACAATGCTTTGAAACTGTTCAGATTCCCAGACGTTTGCCGAAGTAGCTTCATCTTGCTGCTTGATGACGCGATCTTTGCAAGGGCCTCTGAGAGCTTGCGTGCACCGTCTTCGACAACTGACGCGCTTCTCTGGTCAGCGTAGTATTCGCGCAGTCTGCTCAGGCCGAGGATCAGCAAAGTGAGTATGTAGTAGATTGCCATGGAAGCTGTTGCTATGAGCATAGGTGCGGCTCCTCGCCCCTCTCTGTCTCTCGATCCGCCGTAGTAGGCTGACATCATCATTGAACGTCCAACAAAATAGAAGACCGCGGGTAGAACTGACGCGAGCATCATCGTCTGTACGTCCCTGTTCTTCAGGTGACCTAGTTCATGGCCCAGAACGGCCTCTACCTCCTCATCTTGAAGTCCCTTGAGCAACCCGGTTGTCACTGCGACTCGACTACCTGTTATTGGAGATCCGTAGGCGAATGCATTAGGTATCGGCATGTTCGCGATCATAACCCTGGGCATTCTTACGCCGATTCTCTGACTGAGCCTCTCAACCATACTGCGCAGTTCCGCACTCTCGGGGCCGCTGGCCTCGTGCACCTGGTACATGGAGCTTATCAGGTAGGGAGCGAAAAGCCACTGGCCAATATTGAATAGAATGACCATGAAAGCTAGGGACATGAGATTCGTGACGCCGAAGTATGTGAGGATCGCAGCGAAGAAGAGCGTTGACAATCCTATTAGTAGAGCAAGGGTTCCTATCAATGTCATACGAAGCTTGATTAGGTTCACGACACGCTCACCTCAGGTTGAGGCAAATCCCTTCTCATCCGCTTATTATTCCTTTTCGGATTGCAGATGCGATTCTCACTGATTCTTTTGGCTCGACTTCCGCTACCATTCTCTTCCATCCTCTGACCTTCCTCTTGATGTGCTGATATACATCCTCAAGTCTATGCTTGGTCACTGCGAGACAGCAGGCGCGGAGGCCATGATATCCCTATGCAGGCAGAACGGCCAGCAAAGACGTCCATGTCAGGCAACTGGCAAACAGTTCTCATCCTCGCAGCAAACCTCGTACTCCACAACATTCAGCGATTTGCGCCCGTTTCGCTTTTCGAAGAACTGCGGGCAATATGGAACAGCGACTACACAGGTATGGGTATGCTGTTTGGCGCGCACCTCATGGCCTATGCTGTGACGCTCGTACCTGTGGGAATGTTAGCGGACAGAGTAGACAACAAGCGACTGATGATGATGGGTGTCTTGCTCAGCTTGGCAAGCTCACTTTTCTTCGCGATCTCTCCAGACTTGAACAGGGCTATTTTGGCCAGATTAGGACTAGGTGCCTCTGGCGCATTGATCTACGTACCCACGATCCGTTACTTGGTCTCAACCTTCGAAAAGAAGAAACGAGCATCTGCAATGGGCTGCCTGGAGTTCGGCGCTGGCCTCGGCTATACGCTAGCTCTGGTGACACTGCCTGGCGCGATGGGGCCATTGGGCCTCAGGGGAGCCTTTCTCATTCCGCCAGCTATGGCTGCGGTCCTAGTTGCAGTGATCGCCCTGAAGCTGAGGAGCACCCGGTCGACAAGAAGGAGCATTGATCAGAAGAGAGCTGTTCTCACGTCATGGGTTTTCTGGGCATTTTTCATCTTCAACTTTCTTGGAATGTTGGCTGGCTACGCGGTGTCCGGTTGGTTACCCACATATCTGCGCCGGGATTTCGGATATGGAGCGGTTGACGCAGGTCTTGTCGCTGCGCTGGTCAGCGGAGCACTAATGGTTTTCTCGCCTCTGGCTGGAGTCGTCTCTGATCGGCTTGGCGCTCGGAAACCTGTCTTACTGGCAGGCTCGGCTCTCGCAGTTGGGTGTTTAGCCGCGATGGTAATGAGCCGCGACATTAGAGTTGTGATTATCGCAGCGGTTCTCGTGGGGGTTAGCAAGGCCCTCACAATCCCTGTAGCCATGATCTTCGCAGGAGAAATCTTTGCCAACGCTGGTGCAGGTCTTGCCGTAGCACTGACTGCGACAACAGGCCAAATCGCCTCATCACTCTCTGGTCCACTTTGCGGTTACATATTGGATTTGACCAGGAGTTTCATCATGGTGTGGGCGGTGGCTCTGGCCTGTTCAGTGGCCAAGATTCCATTCCTGATGGTTGTGAGGGAGAAAAAGGGCGTCGAAGATTCGCGGAAACTGTAGCGGTCCAGCAGGGTGAGCATCGCGCGCGATGTATTACTAAGCGAAATATCATCGCAGTCGAACATGGGCTTGTCCTGTTGTTCGGCGGTTTAGCACGGTGGTGTGTATGTGGTGTGGAAGATGGAGGTCGATGGTTCATTTCAGCCTTGCAGGGGGCTGATGGGGCTGGGGTTGGCTTTTTTCGCGATTAGGGGCATCTTTTGGCCTGTCGTTGCGAGAGCGGGTAACGGTGCAAGCATGTTGGTTTCAGGGGAAGCGCTGCGTGCGTGTTAAGGTTAAGGATGCATTTCGCGTCGTGCTGGTTGCGTAGGCTGAAGGTTCCTATCAATTTGCGGTGGAATAGAGGGGAGGGGGGTGATATCACCCTGACCGCTTCTAGCCATGATTGGTTTACAGCGTTTAGCTTTGTCCGATTGTTCTCTGGATTGACGCGCAATTGTAATGCGCGGTGAGCCTCGCATCCTCCTAACAGGAAGCCTTGTAGGGGAACGCGCTAGGCTGGTCAGGAATTTCCTTCATCATGCCGATTTCTTTACGCCAAGGAGGGCTACTCGCTACTGTGGTCGGCGGTAAGACTAGATGCAACTACTCCTGTCAATGCTTATGTTCTTTCGGTTTACAAGTCATCCAATGGGAAGATGGGTCTCTTCACTTTCTTGTATGGGTATTGTTTCAGGTTTGGTCCTGTGACGCCGGGCGTATCGACTTCTATGATCTTTTTGGCGATCGGACTGTGAGCTGCCCTGAAATGCACGTTCGATTTGACAACGATTGTCTGCCTTTCTGAAGGCTCTATTCCCACGCTTCGGTACAGCTGCAGATCGACTGGTTGCAGTCTCAGCTCCGTCAGAATCACCTCAACACCTGCACAATCAAGAACTGCGGTTCTCCCCATTCTGCTTTCTACGCCTGTCGACATCGGTCCACGGTTACGGAACAAGCCGTCTGATATGAGGCGAACATATCCAGTGGCCTCCACGGGCTCTCCATGCAACTTGTCCGTTTTGCCTCCGATCTTCATGGTGACCTTGTTGCCAACTCCTGCTTGGATGGCCTTCTCAACTGCCTCAGGATCTCTTATGACGGCGATGACAGCCTGCTTCGCACCTGCCTTCATCAACGCCTCTAGCAATGCAGTTCCGTCGGTAGATCCTCCACCACCTGGGTTGTCCCCGAGATCAGCCAACACAACTGGGCCGGGACTTGTCATCGCTTCCTTTACGGCTTCATCAATCGGCGTAGGTGCAGCGATGAAGTCTTTGCGATGATTCCAGACAAAGTCTGAGAGCTGTTTCGCCTTCTCCTCTGCAAGTTTCATGTTGTTGTCTGTTGTGACGATGAGGGATACGCCTGTGTCTGGGCTGTCTGTCATTGGAAATGATGCTGAAACCGTGACGTTGAGGACTCCTTTCTCCTGCTCTATCTTGTGGGCCAGCTCTATGACCTTGTTCATTGGATACCTGCCTGTGAACTGGCCTTGAAGCGGAGGAATCAGAGGCGGCTTCTCGATCGCCGACGTTGGCTTCACCTGGCCCTTGACCGTTGAAACCAGTATTCTGGCCGCGGTGAGAGCGCATTCGTGCATGTCAACATGAGGATAGGTGTCATATCCGACCAAGGCTTCGGCCTTCTCTATCATCAACTGACTAACATTCGCGTGGAGATCGAGCGTAGTCACTATAGGCACTTTGTTTCCCACAACATTTCGAACCTCTTCAAGCACCTTCCCCACCACGTCGTTGTAGACCTCGCTGTAGCCACCGCCGTGCAGGCCAAGCAGGACTCCGTCAACCTTTCCCCCTTTTCTCAGCGACTCGAGAAGCGCTGAAAGCAAATAGTCGAAGGCGTCTCTAGCCACAACCCCACCGGGTGTGGCGTTTGCCCATATAGTTGGAACTAGCTCAAAACCCAGAGACTTAGACGCTTCTATGAATCCGCCAGCAACCGATTTCGTGCCGGTGAACTCATCGAACAAGTCCTTGCCGCTGAGATATCCGGTCTTGACAGAGTGAGGAGCATACCTATCATACTTGAAGTTGTCCAGAGTCGTTGGATAAGCGCAAAACGTGTTTGTCTCGTGAGAGATCGTACCAGTCGCTATTCTCAATTCAAGAAACCTGGCTGTTTGGAGGCTGACTATCTATTTAACAATTCAAGGTGGATGCGATGGCGTGCTAGATGTCACTCATCAAATTGGCCAAATCCAGAAACTTGACGTAGAGCTTTGCGCAGTGTGGCTTTGATGTAACGTTTGTCAAAATGATGCGAAGTTTTATCAGCGTCTGCCATTTTTAATTGCTGAGCGGGGGTTTGCCTTGTCAACCGGGACGGTGGTTTTGCACAGGTTTTCAGGCTGTGATCATGAGATAGGTGCACAGCAGGGGCGGACGCTTCGCGCTCAGATCCGTGCGCTTCTAGAGGATGTTCGAACTCTAGATGCCGTCAAGGCGATGAAACCGAGGCTACTTCCGGTCTTTCTTTTCTTGGCTATGGCTAGGCGCCGAGCTAGCAAGCTATTGGCAGAAGACATCTTTGAATACTATCCAAGACAAGCGCAGCGTATCAAAGGCATAGCTGAAGGCGCAGGACTTGATCTTTCAACTGCTTTGTTTATTCAGTCACTTGAGTTGCTGATTGGCAAGCCGACTTTCCGCATTCAAGCCTGCACCAGTCTGGGATTCAGCGCACAGAAAACCTCCGCAAAGGAAGCGATCGTTGCCAAGAACTTCGATTATCTCAACATTGCGGCACCATATAACCTCACGCGTGAGACAAAACCGGAAGGGGGTTACAAAACCCTAGGCTGCACGATGCCACCTCTAGCAGGTATGATTGATGGCATGAACGAGCACGGCCTAACAGTTACCTACAATCTCGCTTATTCCACCGACAGACCGAAGCATTACGCACCGCTCTCACTGGCGTTGCAGGAAATGCTTGAAACATGCAAACGGGCAGATGAAGCCGTTGAGCACATAACCAGAGCCAAGCGAGGCGGACATGACGCTCTCCTGATGATTGCTGACGCAGAAGGAGATGTGAAAGCCGTGGAGATCAGCTCCAATCACCACGCAGTACGAGAGATGACACACGGCCAAATCATCAACACCAACCATTACCTCACCGAGGAAATGCGAGAATTCGAGATTCCTCATAACGCGGTGCACTTTGGCAGGGGGGAGAGTCCGCATCTGAGCGGCACAAGAGTGCACGAGTCAAGCGAGCGGAGACTGGAAAGGGTAGAGGAACTGATCAAAGACGGAACCTTGGTGGACGAGGGAGACATAGTGGATGTACTGAGGGATCACGGTAAAGACATTGCCCCGTCAGGAAACACGATCTGCCGACATGATGCATATGCAAGTACCATACGTTCGATGATCTTTTTTCCTCAAAGAAGAACCGTCAAGGTGCTGTATGGGAAAACATGCCAGAGTCAATACAACGAGTTCACATTTGCCTAGGCAGAAGGCCACCAGCACAGTCACTCATCATTTCGGATCAGTCATATTAGAAGCGCGTGTCTATTGAAGAGATAGAACCATCTCCTGAGTCGGTCTAAACCCTAACGATTCAAAGGGGCCGACTTGCGGGCTCAGTATGCAGAACCAGAGTCTTCCGTCCATTTTCTTTGCACTATCGAATGATTGTCTCCATGATTGTACGCGCAAGGCCTCTACGTCTATGGTTCAGATGCGTGTGCATGTTGAATGCGTAGGCTCTCCGCGCAGAGGGATCGTTTGGCAACGGAGGCCAATCATTGATCGAGACAACGCCACCGGCCACCACTGTTCCTTCCTGATTCTCAACCAGCCATGCCTTTGTCCTCCCCGAACGCAATCTTTCGTCCAAGTATCTTCGGTACGCTAGACACATGCTATTCAACGGTCTCCTATCCTTGGTGGAACGAATCTCCGTGAACATGGTTTTTCTCTGCTCGACAAGAGTCGATATGTCGGATAAGGCAGCTTCACGCAGTTTGTACTCGTTCGCATTCTTCAATGGACTCAGCTCGAACTTCCTCTTCGAAGACAGCTGGAAATGGTTGCTCTTCAGCGTTGGCTCATCGCGCGATAGATATTGTTGTGTGCCGCTCCATTGTCTTGACGCGTTCCTGAGAGGAATCTGGCCCGTGAGATTCCATCTAGATTTCTCGTTTCGATCGATCTTTTCCAGCAAAATACACTGATGTGAGAACCACAATGCCGCCGAGAATCTGCAAGGGTGAAATTTGCTCATTCAGGATGAGGCTTGCCGCACAGACAGTGACTAGAGGGGAGAGATTGACATAGATTGATGCCTCACTAGCTTCCAGTCGAGTTACCGCGAAATTGTATAGTAGGAAACCTAAGGCCGATGCAACAAGACCCAGGAAGAGGAGGGAGGTTATCGAGGGCAAGGAGATTCGCATCGGAGCGGATGTGGAATATTCATAGGCGGCTAGAGGCGCGAGGAATAGCGTCCCGAAAGTGGTGCTGGCAAGTGTGACTGTGAGATAAGGGAGACGGCCCGCGAGACTCCTGCTGATGACTGTGTAGCCAGACCAGACAAGGGCGCAGCCGAGAATTAGCAGGTCGCCTGTTAGGCTTCCGCCAAGCGACAAAGCGCCTTCAGAGCCTCCTAGGATTACCAAGGAGATTCCCGCCATTGAGATCGTGATGCTCAAGGCTCTGACTCGAGAGATAGCCTCTCCGAGTATCGAGGAGGAAACTATTGCTGTCAGGGCAGGTATGGATGATAGAATCAAAGATGCACTTGTCGCACTTGTATAGGTGAGTCCCAGGTTCTGGAGTGAGAAGAAGAGAGTGACTCCTAGCATGCCCATAAGGCTCAACTTGGCCCAAGCCAGCCTGCTCCAGTGCGCTCTTGATTCGCTCCGATAGGCTGCACAAGATAGTGCCACGGTAGCTATCACAAATCGAATGAAAGCGGTAGTGTAGGGCCCAAGATCTGTGAGGCAGATTTTGATCGCGACGAATGTCAGGCCGAATATGACCATGACGGCCACCAATGCAAGGGACGCTAGGACTCTACTCGAAGACAATTTCTAGCACCAGGTCCAATCAGGTGGACTATTCATGTGGCAGCTTTCTTCTCTAGGTTTCAGCCCATCGGAGAAGCCTTAGCATAGCCACCTGCCTCGGAGCCTCTTTCCTTGCTTACCTCCTACCTCGACAGATTTTGCAGCCAGTTGCACTATGTCGTACAT
>Ga0129298_10000821_pt1 | contig 12847 bp, 13 predicted proteins | sample I19B2metaG_FD_94707 | JGI IMG/M metagenome (GOLD analysis project Ga0129298, IMG submission 94707) | Lake sediment bacterial and archeal communities from Gulf of Boni, Indonesia to study Microbial Dark Matter (Phase II) - ​I19B2 metaG | ecosystem: Environmental > Aquatic > Freshwater > Lake >... | reverse complement strand
GTCATGCCGCGCAGGCTCCTCTCGAAAGCGGAGACCACATCACCGATCCCCGCACCACCAGCCGCCCCCCTCTCCGGGCCCGGAAGCGACTCGGTGTTCACAGCCGGCGGTTGCATATCCATGCCAATGTTCGCCATATTCATCTTCACCCCCTAGCGATCCAGCTTGCTGCCAGGAGCTGCCGGCAAACAGACGGCCGCTCCCCTCTGACCAGCTTACTCCCCCGCAACTCTTTTCCTGATCGCCATCTCGTCGATGCGCCCCTGCTCCCTCTTGGCCATCTCCTGACTCTGCTGCCTGAGCCTCTTCTCCTTGAACATCTCCAGCTCCTTCTTCTCCGTGCTGGCCTCGATGAGATTTTGCCGCTGGGCCTCCACCTTCATCTCCAGGCTCTCCACTTCGTTTCGCTGCCTGAGGATGTCCGAGCTTTTTTTCCTGCAGAAATTGCTGTACAGATGCAGGTCCGCGGCATTTATCCCATGGCTCTGCCGATGGATGAACTCCGTGCTGAGCCTGGCGAGTGAGTCCTCATCGTTCCTGAGGATTTCGGCAGCGCCAGTGAAAGCGTTCATCACGACGGCAAGCTCGTAGCGCTGCATCTTCTCCATCTCCACGCGGTAGTTAAGCACCTTCTCCAGCTCGAAACCTTTTCCCGGCATCCTGTCTCCCCCCGTTGTCATGAGCGTTTTTCATCGGATAGCGATCATTGCCCCGATGTCTCTGCAAAAATCCCCCTCAGCCCCTCGATCGAGGAGTCGAGAGTCACCCCTTCGTAGATATCCTGCTTCAGGTATTTGTTGACCAGAGCCATCTTGGCAATGGCATGATCTATGTTCGCATTGCTGCCGGACTTGTAGGCGCCGATGTTTATCAGGTCCTCAGCCTGTTGATAGACCGCCATCACCTCCCTGAACCGTCCGGCGAGGATGCGGTGCTCCCTGGTTGCCACGCTGTTCATCACCCGGCTGGCACTGTTCAGGATGTCGATGGGGGGGTAGACGTTGCGGGCTGCGAGATCGCGGGAGAGGTGTATGTGGCCGTCGAGGATGCTGCGCATCGCATCGGAAATCGGCTCATTGAAATCATCCCCCTCCACCAGCACCGTATAAAGGGCGGTGATGCTCCCATCCTGGAAGTTGCCGGCCCGCTCCAGGAGTTTCGGCAAAGCGGCAAACACGGACGGGGTGTACCCCTTGGTGGTCGGCGGTTCGCCAATGGCCAGTCCGACCTCCCGCATCGCCATGGCAAAGCGGGTGGCAGAGTCCATCATCAAAAGCACCCGCTTCCCCAATGACTGGAAATACTCGGCTATGGTGGTGGCGATGTAAGCGCCGCGCATCCTCACCAGGGGGGGCTGATCGGAAGTGGCCACCACCACCACGGACTTCCTCAGCCCATCCTCCTGCAGGTCCCCCTCAATAAACTCGCGCAACTCCCTCCCCCGTTCGCCTATCAGGGCGATGACATTTACGTCCGCCTCCGTATTCCGGGCTATCATGCCGAGAAGAGTCGACTTGCCGACGCCAGAACCGGCCATTATGCCGACGCGCTGCCCCTCGCCACAGGTAAGCAGGCCGTTGATGCTGCGAATCCCCAGATCGAGGGGGTCGCGTATCGGCCTCCGCTTCATCGGGTTGACCGGCGTGGCATAGATCGGTAGCTCATCGCGGGCATTTATCGGCCCCAGGTCATCGATAGGTTCCCCGAGGCCATCGATCACCCTGCCGAGCAACGCCGGCCCGAATGTGAGGGATGACTTTTCCCGCTTTACCGAAATCAGGCTCCCGAGCCCCACGCCGCGCAACTCGCCGAGAGGCATGAGCAGGGTCTTGTTGTCGCGGAAACCGACAACTTCGGCGGGGATTGGCTCCCCGCACTGGGGATATATCTCGCACAGCGCCCCGACAGAGGTATCGGGGCAATACCCCTCGATCACCAGCCCCACCACCTGGGTCACCTTGCCGTGGAACTTCATTGTCTTGGCATGCCCCAGCACATCGAGATAGCGGGACAGGTCGTGGCGGTAACTACTCATACTCCTCCTCCTGACATATCATCCCCGGCTCCCCCTTCTTACAGAGCAGAGCCCGGCAGAGCTCGTCCAGTTGGGTCTCCACCCTGGCATCCACGGCCCCCATGGCCGTGTCCACCACGCACCCGCCGCAGGAGATGGTTTCATCCGGCCTGAATGTAAGGTGATCACCGCTGACCCCGTGGAAGAGGAGATTTTTCCTTTCATCCAGCACCGTGTAATCGCTGGGATGCAGCCTGACGACGACATCGTAGCGCTCGGAGATGGTGCTCACAGCCGCGTGCACTATGTTCGCCACCACCTTCCGGTCCTGGGTGACCTCCTGGTGGATGATCTTCCTGGCCACAGCCATGGTCAGCATGACGAGATCATCCTCGCTATCGGTGATGATCCTCTCCCTCTCCAGGCTTATCTTTTCGATGGCGTCCGCCAGTGCCCTGCATCCAGAGGCGAACCTCTCCTCGGCCTGCCTCGCCCCTTCGCGGAAGCCGTCACTGTAAGCCCCTTGCAGCATTTCGTTCACCCCGTCGGAGCCAGGCTCCTCCACCGCAACCTTCGTATCGAAGGGAGCCGGTTCCGGCTCCTCTGCGGCCGGCAGGGCTACTTCCCCTTTAAGTGGCTCTGCCGCGACAAACTCCGCCTCCTCCACCGGCATCATGGGGATGAAGCCGCCTGCAACACCATCGGAGCAGGCGGCTGACGAGAATTCCACCAGGGACTCGAAGCTTACGCCGTGGATGCTCAACGTACTCTGAGCATCATGCTTGATGACCCTAGACAAGGACATCTTCCGCCCCCCTCCCGGCAATGACCACCTTCCCTTCGGCCTCAAGCCGGCGAACGATCTTGATGATCTCGGACTGGGCCTTTTCCACATCCGACAGCCTCACCGGCCCCATGACCTCCAGATCCTCCTTGATCATCTCCGCTGCCCGGCTGGATATGTTGCTGAAAATCTTCTCTTTGATTTCCGGCGTCGATGTCTTCATGGCCAATGTGAGCATATCGTTGGCTATCTCGCGCATCACCAGCTGGATCACCCGGTCATCAAGCTTGAAGATATCCTCGAAGGTGAAGAGGTGCTTGCGGATGATATCCGCCAGGGGGGGATTCATGGTGTCGAGGCTGTCGAGGATCTGCTTCTCCTTGCTCCGCTCCAGGTGATTGAACATATCCACGACCTTTTCCACCCCCCCGACCCTGAAGCGCTGCCCCCCTCCCATGGAGCGGAGCTCGCTCTTGACGACTTCATCCATCTCGGCAAGGATCTCGGGCGACACCTGATCCACATCGGCAATGCGGATGACCACCTCCGCCTGGAGCTCCTTGGGGAGGTAGCCGATTATCTCGCTGGTCTGCTTCGGCTTCAGCTTGGCGACGATCACCGCGATGGTCTGGGGATGCTCCTGGGAGAGGAAGTTCGCTATCGCCTTGGAATCCATGGTCGCCAGCACATCCTCGATATCACCGAAGTTGGCCGAATGGAGATCGCGCAGCAGCATCTCCGCTTTTTGCGGGCCGAGGGATTTTTCAAGAATCTTGCGGACGAAATCGTCCCCCAGGGAGAAGAAGCCGGCCTCCGGGTCGGATATATTGACGAACTCGCTGACGACATCGTGCACGGCCGGCAGCGGCACATAACCCAGGCTGGTCATGCTCTGGCTTATCTTCTTTATCTGTGCGTCGTCCATGTGCTGAAAGACCTTGGCGGTAGCCTCATCCCCGATGTAAAGCAGGAACACTGCGGCTTTCTCTGCTCCGGTCATCACCCCTCCTCCGGCCGCCCCTCAGGGCAGGCAAGTCATTTACTGTCCAGCCAGTTGGTGAGTATCTGGGCTGCCTGATACGGCTCCTTCTTAACCCTGTCGATCAGCTCGATCTGCGACACCTTGGCCAGGTTCGCCCCCTGGGCGGTGATCAGTGACTGCATCGGCTCGTCATGTTGCGACTGCTGATCGTATGTGGCCTGCAGATTCGCCCGCAGCGTCCTCATCAGCGGCCGAACCACAAAGAAGAGCAGGAGCATGAAACCTATGGCTATGACGGCATATTTGAGGAGCGAGTGGAAAATTGGCAGGCTCCACCATTTCTCCGGCTCAACCGCTGCAGCAACCCCTGACTCCTGGAAAGGAACATTGACAACCGTGATCTGGTCGCCCCTGCTCCCGTTGAAGCCTGCCGCACTCTTGACCAGTGTCTCCAGCTTCTGCATCTCCTCAGGGGTCCGGGGTACGTAGCGGCTTTTCGCCGCCCCCCCCTTCTTGCCGGCCGCCTGTGTCTCGTAACTGCCGTCGACAAGAACCGCCACCGAGATCTTGCTCAATGTGCCCAGGGGCTCCACCGTGCGCGCCGTCACCCTACCCAGCTCGTAATTGCGTATTTCATCGCTCCTGGACCCACCCTCAACCGTGCGGCTCGTGCTCTGCGCGTTACCCTTGTTCAGGTTGGACTGCACCCCCGGGATACCGCTCGGCACTGTCGTCGCAGCCCCCTTCTCCTCGCTGACCTGCTCGCTGCGTACTGCGGCGCCGTCAGGATCGTATTTCTCCTCGAACTTCTCCACCTGCCTGAAATCGAAGGTAGCCGTAACCCGAGCCACCGCCTTGCCATCCCCCAAAGCCCGGTTCAAAAGGGCCTGGAGCTTCTCCTCCAGCCTCTTTTCATAACCGCGCTGGGTTTCCTGCATGGTCGCCGCAACCCTGCTCCCCTCATCGCCCCCCCCACCACCTCTGCTCAGAATCTTCCCCCTGCTGTCCAGAACCGTTACATGGGCGAAATCCATCCCCTCGATTGAGGAGGCCACCAGGTGGACGATCCCCTGCACCTCGTTCTCCTGCAGGTTGCGACTCGATTTCATCTTGAGGATAACCGATGCGGTCGGCGGTTTTTCACGCTCGGTGAAGAGCGACTTTTCCGGGATTGCCAGGTGAACCCTGGCGTGCTCCACCCCGCTTAACTGGGATATGGTACGACCCAGCTCCCCCTGCAATGCCCGTTGGTAGTTAAGCTTCTGCACGAATTCCGTCATGCCGAAATTCTTGCGGTCAAAGATTTCGAAACCGACCCCCTCCCCCTGGGGGATCCCCTCCGAGGCGAGGGTCAGGCGCAGGTCATAGACCCGGTCGGCCTGCACCATGACGACCTTACCCTCCCCTTCGATCCTGTAGGGGATCTTCTGCTCCTTCAGCTTGCGCACTATATCGCCGGCATCCTCACTGCTAAGGTTAGTGAAAAGGGGCCGGTACTCGACCTTGTTGGCGGCAAGAATCAGCATGGCAAAGGCAAAGACCGAAAATGCCACTATGCCGGCCACCATCCATCGCCGGGCAATTGACAGGGCAAGAAACGGATCGAGCACTCTTTTCATCCCTTCTGGCATCTCTACTCCAATCGTTAGGGGGAAATTTCACCACACGGGCGGCAAGCGGAGAGCGAAAACTAGACCTGCATCCTCATTATCTCCTGATAGGCCTCCAGCGCCTTGTTGCGCACCTGGGCAAGAAACTGGAATGAGATGGATGACTTTTCCATGGCGATCATCACCTCGTGCAGCCCTTTTGATTCTCCGGTTGCAAGAGTCTGGATAGCCCTGTCGGCATCAAGTTGCGCACCGTTCACCTTGCTGACCATATCACCAATCACCCGGCCGAACTCCTCGGCCGGCAGCGAGGCCGGTTTTGCCCCGGAGGCGGGGAACCCCTTCCCTATGCCAAATCCGCTTTCGATCCCCTTGATGATCATCACTCTCTCCCTTTTCTCAAGTTCCGCGGCAGTCAGCCGACAAGGGTAGTTAACTGCCGATGCCTGCCTGTCACCTGCCGAGCTCCAGGGTTTTCATGGCCATGCTCTTCGCCGCCTGGGTGGCGGTAATGTTCGCCTCATAGGCCCTGGTGGCGGAGATCATGTCAGCCATCTCCTCGACGACGTTCACGTTCGGCAGGGCCACATAACCTTTCTCATCGGCATCGGGATGGTTCGGATCGTAATGGAGCCTTGGCGGAGAGAGGTCCTCGACGATCTGCGCCACCATGACCTTCTTCACCCCCTGGCCACCCGCTGCCGGCACTGCAACGGCACCACGCTCCATTAGCGGCGTGGCGCTGAAAATAGGATTGCGGCGGCGGTAGACGCTGCCGTCAGAGGATCTGGTGGAGTTGGCATTGGCAAGGTTGCTGGAAATCGTGTTCATCCTTGTCCGTTCGGCGCTGAGGGCCGAAGAGCTGATATCCATCGCGGTAAAGAAATCCATCTAGTTCCCTCCTCTAATGGCGATTTTCATGGCCTCAAACTTTTTTGCCAGTATCTGCACGGAAGCGTTGTACATGATCTGATTCTCCGCCATCCGCCCCATCTCCACCTCCAGTGATACGCCGTTGCCATCCTCGCCAACCTCCTCTGCGTCGATGGCCGCCTCCCCATGGAGCTCATTGCCAGCCACGCTCCCCAAGGGGATATGGCGCGGATGGCTCGGAGGCGCGGCTACCCGGTCATCACCCTTGAGCACCCCCTTGAGCGCGCCTTCGAAGGAGATGCGACCGGGGAGATACCCCGGCGTATCGGAATTGGCAATGTTGGCGGAGATCACCCCGTGATTCCTCGCCCTCAGGTCTATACTCCTGGCAAGCAGCTCGAATGTCGTTCCGAAATCCGGTTTAAGCGGCATGGCCCTACCCTCCTGGAAAGGGGGAGAGCAAAAGACGTACCATCAGTATTCGTCTGCAATTCCGGCACATTACACACAGAGAAGATCCCAGGAGGGTTGGGATGGATGTGGGGAGTTATTGACTTAAGCCATTATTTTGACACGATAGTGTCCATGAAAGCGCATGGTGCGCCGATGAAGTGACGGTGGAAAGGATGTTTCCGTTGGTTGGAGGGGTGAGAGTGGCGACTGAGCAGACCGGGACGCTGATACGGTTTCAGGCAGGGCCCAGGATCCTGCTGACCTTGCTCGCCAGCTCGTCGGCGATGAAAGGCTTCATGACTATGTCTCTCGCCCCGTGATTGAGAGCCCTGAGGACGGCGGTACGGGTCCATTCACGGGCGCAGACGATCATGGCCAGGGCCGAATCCCGGCAGACGGATCTGACCTTATCGCAGACGGCAAGAGACCTCTCCCCCGTGTCCTCTACCCCCAACAGCACCAGACCGGCTGACGCCCCGGCAACAAGCTCCCCCAGATCGCCCCCCAGTGGCGCATCCACCAGGTTCATGCCGGTATGGGCGAGCATCTCCCTCAGTGCCTGCCTCTCCAGCTCATCGTCATCGAGGATGAGGATCGTCTGCCTGGGCTGGGTATCGCCAGCAACAGTTTCTGGAGTTCCGAGCGGCAGTTCGTCAACTTCGCTGCCGGTTTCGGCGGCAGCATCGGCTGACACCTGCGCGGCAAAAAGCTCAGCCAGAGGGGTCGGGAAGAAGACCTCCACCTCACCAGTTTCAAAGCCTTCCATAACCAGGCGGGAACTGAAGAGGATATACTCCCCGTCCGGAATAGGCTCCTGCTCCGTGACTGGATCAACTTCAGGGAGGAACTTGCTGGGAGGGGTCAGCTTCAGACAGACTTTCCCGGGGAAGCTCGAACTGAATACCGACTTCACCGAGCCGACAACCTGGTTCATTATCTCGGCAAAGGCATCCGTATCGTCCGGTTCGACAATGGTCAGGTTTCGCTTCTCGGTTATTCTTGCGGCGGGGATTCCGAGGAGCAGGCCGCTGAAAAGGATTGCATCACGTGCGGAAAAGACAATGTAAAATGTCCCGGTGTACCCCTCCCTGGACTCGATGCCGGCGACGAAGATGGCAGTTTCAACCCTCCCCAGGAAGCTCTCCCTGTCGATCGTCCCGCACTCCCCTGCATCGATGGAAAGCTGGCGACCGATGAGCACTCCCGTCTCATCGGCGGCCTGCTTCACTGCAGCCGAGACAATCGTGTTCAGGCAGGTGAAATCCCGCATCTCCCCCCCCATCAGGCCGATTCCTTCTTCAGCTTGAGGCCGACCAGGAACCTGCCTCCGTCATAGGTGAAGGGGATGCTCACGCAGTCGCTGTCAGACATGAAGTTGATCGTATACTCCTCCCCGGATATTACCGTAGGGATGGAGAGGTTTATATCCAGCCCCCCCTTGGAGATGATCTGCTTTACATACCCCCCCAGCATGTTGGCGATCTCGCCAAGTGCATCGTGAACATCGGCGCTCATCTCCTCCACATCCATGCCCAGCATGTTTGAGGTGATCTTCATGGCGAACTCGTGAGGGCAGTGGATGGAAAGAATGCCGCTGTACGCCCCTGCCAGGCCGACCATTCCGGTCACGCTGCAGCTGAAATGGGTGATCGGTTCGCGCAGAGGGTACGAGTCCTCCAGCTCCATCATCACCATAGTGCCGAACACCTCCTTGGCAGCGGTTATCACATAACTTGCGAGTTCGTCCTCATGAAGGTTGGTTGCCTCGGCAACGGCCAGATTCAGGGGGGTCATAGGAGGCCTCCTAGCTTCTCGTTCAACTGATCCGGGGTGAACGGTTTCTTGATGCTATCGCAGGCGCCGCTGTTTATTGCCTCGCGGATGATATCCTCTCCGCCCTCGGTGGTTATCATGACGATCGGCACATTGCTGCCGTTTGCCCTGACCTGGCGGATGAACTCCAGACCATCCATGTTGGGCATATTGATATCGGAGAGTATCAGGCCGACACTGTTGCTAGACAGAGAGTTCAGCCCCTCTATGCCGTCCGCCGCCTCATAGATCTCATCAACCTCGATGCCGGCCTGCCTGAGGGCTCTGGAAATTATCTTTCTCATGGTGGATGAATCGTCGACTATCAATACGTTTGCCATGTTAAACCCTCCTCCTTACAAGGATAAATTAAGGAAAGATCCGAATAATCACCAAGGATCAAATCATTCAGCCAGCCAGCCTGAACCTGCCGACAATCGACTCCATCTCCGTGGCAATGGTCGCCAGCTGGTTTGCTGCCGAAGCCGAGTCCTGCGCCCCCCTGGCAGCCTCGCTTACGACCTCGCTTATCTGCAGGATGTTGCTGCTGATCTCGTTGGTTGTTGCCGTCTGCTCCTCCGCAGCGGTAGCAATCTCATTAACCCTCACATTGAGGTTGTTGATCTGGTCTATTATCTCCTGCAGCGCACTGCCGGAGCGGGCTGCCTCGCAAGTCCCCTTCTCCACTTCGCGGACCCCGTCGTCCATGGAGGTCACCACCGCCCGGGTCTCATCCTGGATGGAGCGGATCATCTCCCCTATCTCCCTGGTCGCCTTGGCAGTCCGCTCGGCAAGGGCCCGCACCTCGTCGGCGACAACGGCAAAGCCGCGACCCTGCTCTCCTGCACGGGCAGCCTCGATTGCCGCGTTGAGGGCGAGCAGGTTGGTCTGGTCGGCGATATCCTCAATTGTCCCTACGATCTCCCCTATCTGATCCGAGCGGGAACCGAGCCCCTCAACCGTCCTGGCGGTTTCCCTTACCCGCTCGGCGATGCTGTTCATGATCTCCACCGATGCCTGCACCACCCTGGCGCCGTTCAGAGCCGCATCGTTGGCCTGGCGTGAGTTCTCGGCCACGGTAAGGCAGTTGTGGGCTATCTCCGTGCTGGTTGCGGCCATCTCCTCGCTGGCAGTGGCAATGGCGCCGATCTGGGTCGCCACGTTTTCCGAGCCGTTGGCCATCTCGCCGGATGTCTGCAGGAGCTGTTCAGCCGCCACGGCCAGATGCTCCATGTTCCCCTTCATGTCGCCGATAAGCGTATGGAAAGACTCTCCTATGCGGTTGAAGGAGTCCCCCATCCTCACCATCTCTTCACTCTCCAGCAGCGAAACCCTGGCAGTGAGGTCGCCGTCCGCAAGCCTTGAGGATGCTTCCACTAGGCTCTGCGTCGCACTGCCGATCGTACGCACGATCACCAAGCCGGAGTACCCCCCCAACAGCAGCGCCAACACCAGCACGACAATGATCGTGTTGCGTATCCTGGCGTAGCGGGCTTCAGCGGCATCATATGCACTGTTCGCCTGATTGGCCTCGTGCTTTACCAGTGCCGACATCGCCTCTGCCGCCCTGGCGTAGCTGCCGTTCATCACCACAATGCTCAGCCTGGCGGCTTCGTCGAATCTCCCCTTCTGTATCGCGGCGACAGCCGGCAGCATCCCCCTGTTGATCACCTCGTTGCAGATGGTTTCGAATCGCTCGGCCATCTTCGCCTCTTCCGCTGATTTCGGGATGGAACCATACCTTTTCCAGGTACTCCTCACCTCTTCCAGATTCTTCCTGACCAGATCAGTGTGCATTGCCACGGGATGATCGTGCATCCGGCTCCACTTGACCTCGCGATCATGCATCAGGGCCAGCAGAAGCTGCACCCTGCTTTCGCGCATAAGGGCGACTATGCGCGAGAACTCCTCGGTGGTCACAAGGTTTTCGCTGTAGAGCTGATCAAGGGATGAATTCGCGCTCCTGATCCCCCAAAGGCCCAACATACCGACCACCAGCATCATCAATGATATGGCTGCGACCATGAAAATCAGTTTTGCCCTTAGAGTCAGCATGCGCATGTCTCTCCTCCGGATACTTTTTCGCTAATTAATGCCATGGCAGCCAGATTCCTCGCCGCAGGGGAAGGTCACGGTGAACCTGCTCCCCCTACCCTCCTCGCTCTCCACCTCGATAATCCCGCCGTGCGCCTCCACAATCGCCTTGCTGATGGCCAGGCCCAGCCCCGTCCCATTGAACCCGCTGGCGCTCCTGGAACGATAGAATTTGCTGAAGACCCGCTGAAGATCCTGACTTGGAATGCCGATGCCGCTATCCTCCACGCTCACCACTATCATGCCGTCACAATGTTTTGCCTCCAGGGCGACACGACCTCCACGGGGGGTGAACTTCATGGCATTACCAAGGAGGTTGGCAAAGACCCTGGAAAGCTGCTTTCCATCGAAGCTGAACAGTGGTAGATCTTCGGCAATTTCATAGCGGAAGGATATCCCCTGTTTCCTGGCCTCCTGCAGTTTCTCCAGGCAGCAGCCGCTCAAAAGCTGCCCCAGTTCGTCCAGCATGCGTTCGATTCTCAGCCCGCCGGCATCCAGACGATAGGAGTCGAGCATGTCCTCGATCATGACGGCGAGGCGCATGGCAGCCCGCTCGATGTTGTCCACGGAAGCTATGAGCGGTTCGGAGAGATCGCCGTAGACCCCCTGCCTGATCATCTGCGCATAGCCGGTTACCACCTGCAGGGGCGACTTTAGATCATGGGTCATCATGGCGACAAACTCGTCGCGTCTCCTGCGTTCATTCTTCTCTGTCGTGAAATCCAGTAACTCGAACATCTCCCCGATAACACCTCCTCTCCCTGAGACAACCTGCATCGACCTTGTTAACAATGTCCTGCCGTTGATGTTCATCTCCACAGGCACGGGAGTGCTTGCGGAGAGCACCCGGTAAATGGGCGCCTTCAGGGGCAGGGTATCCACCCGTCTGCCGAGCACCGATTCTCCCTTTATGTCGAGGAGAATCTCGGCCGTTCTGTTCAGGTAGCTCACCAGCCCCATATCATCGATGAAGATGATTCCCGCCGAGATGGACTCGGCCAGCAAAGAGTCGAAGAGGTGGGCAACATCGCCAACCAGCGAATCACCTGAACATCTGCGAACAGTTGTCGTATGTGCGATTCTCATGTTTCTTGTATCGGAGAATCGGGGGGAAACTTTAGGAGAAAAAAAGGGGTGAAAGCAGCTTGGAGATGACTATTCCAGGGGGAGGAGAATTGAGAATACGGTGCCGATGCCGTCCTGTCCGGGGGCGGCCCAGACCAGGCCGTGGTGTTCGCCTACCACGCCCCTTACAATGGAGAGCCCCAGCCCGGCCCCCTTGGACATGAACTCCGTCCCGCTGGAGGTGTGATAAGTGATGTCGCCGACGCCATAGAACTTGTCGAACACCCGCGTCAGTTCATCCTCGGGAATACCGATACCGGTGTCGAGGACATCGAGGCGGTAAAAGTTGTCACAGCCGGCAATGGCCTGGAGGAGCCGTGGATAGAAGATATGCAGGGTTCGCTTCGATTTGAGGATTTCCAGCCGGCTCGCAACCCTCCCGGAAACCACTATCCTCCCACTGTCCGGAGTGAACTTGATCGCGTTTTCCAGCAGGTTCCTCGCCACCATGCGCATCAGGCATTCATTCACCGCGACGGGGGTTTCCTCGGGGATGAACTCCACCTGCAGACTCCTCCCTGCCATGGAGAGGATAAGCCCCCTGTAGACCTCCTCGAAAATGGGGATAAGCCTGACCGGCATCTTCCGTATGGGTGCGCCGCCGATCTCGATGCGGGATATGGAGAGGAGATCGTCCACCAGGTGCTTTATCCGGGAGACTCCGTCGCATACTGAGGTGAGTATCTCTCTCTGCTCCAGGTTCAACTCCAGCCCCGAGTAGCGCAAGAGGAACTGGACCCCGCCGTAGATGGAGGTGATGGGGGTCTTCAGCTCGTGGGATGCCAGCCCGATGAACTTGGTCTTCGTCTCGTTGAGCCGGGTCAGCTCGCTGTTGGCATGGCGAAGCAGCTTGAGGTGCTTCTTCAGGCTGTCCTTGCTCCGCTTCAGCTCCCTGTTCTTCTCCTTCATCCGCTCGTAGAGTTCGTGGTTCTCGATGAGCACGGCCAGCTGGTTGGCCACCGATTTAAGGAGGAAGATCTCCCGTTCCGTATAGTTTTTCTCCGTGTCATGGGCAACGGTGAGAATCCCGGTCACCTCGGTGCCGATCTTCAGGCTGACCGCGCACCAGGCGTTACCCCCGGCATTGCCCCCCCTCACTC
>Ga0129298_10000820_pt1 | contig 12854 bp, 16 predicted proteins | sample I19B2metaG_FD_94707 | JGI IMG/M metagenome (GOLD analysis project Ga0129298, IMG submission 94707) | Lake sediment bacterial and archeal communities from Gulf of Boni, Indonesia to study Microbial Dark Matter (Phase II) - ​I19B2 metaG | ecosystem: Environmental > Aquatic > Freshwater > Lake >... | reverse complement strand
TAACCATGCAACTCTACAACTATGCACAAGGATATCCGACAAACGGAAACGGCTATTTGACTTACATATCAAGCGCCACAGCAGACACAGACGAAACAAAAACCCAAACCATAACGACAAATCCAACAGATTTCCGTAGTAGTTCAGGAGAATGGAAAATCAAAATAAAATGTGTAAAGACATCAGACATCAAATTTGACTTCAAAGCGGACTGGATAGAATTTAAACCAACATACTACAGCCAATACACGGTGTCGACAGAATTTACTTTTTCAAATATGATTACGAATACACCGACACAACTTAACTTCACAGTTGTAAGCCAATATGACATCTCAAGCGTATCCGTTACAATTCAAGTTTGGAATTATTCCTCGCCCTCGCCCTCCTATGTGACAAGCGGCGAAGGATATTTAACATATACATCGGCAGGAGCAAATGAAACGAAGTTGCTCAGCATCAATTTAAACCCGCAATTTTACACTTCAGGTGAAAACGCTAAAATAAAAATCACTGGCGTATTAACGAGCACCACGCAATATCAGCAGAAGATAAACCGAATAAAACTTGATTACCGCTATAGCTCATCTTCCACCTACGATTACGTTCTTAAAATCGCCAACCTAGTTACGGGCGGTTGGAAAGTGAACATGAGAGTCTACGGAAGCTCAGATGTTGCTCGCTTATTAAATGCGACCATAAGTTTTCACGATGGTTCAACGAGCAATCAAATAATTATTGATGGTGGAGTTATAACGCAGTCTGAAGGGCCACAATACAACTTAGCTGCCTCCGCAACAATATACATAAGCATCAGCAACCTTCAAACAAACACTACTGGAGCATCATACCTATACGTTTATTTGAAAATCCTATTTCCGGGCACCTCTGTGTATTCCCTTTATATCATCACTTTTCAAATCACTTAAAATGCTTAATGAATACGAATATATTGTAAAACTAAGGACATAGTTTTACGTTAAGACGAAGCTTTGAGCGCTACTGCTGGGCCTTGGACCTTTAACATCTGATGTAGATTATGGAAAAGCCGGGTTTATCTACAAAAACCTATCACCAGGAAGTCAATCCGTAAACATAATCATTCAAGTAACATGGCTTGGTGAAGAACGGCCCCCATGGGAATTCCCACGTACACTCGGTCCAGGCGAAGAATGGTCTGGCTACGCACCTGAAGACTTTGGCGTAACCGCATACTTTGAACTCTATATAGATAATTCTTTGGCTTTCAGTGGCACTATCTGGGTTCCTCCGCCTCCATAGATCAAATAAAGTAAACGACCTTCCCCTTTTTTCTCTTTGAGCATGTAAATATTAATGGTTTGCTCTTAGAAATTTAAAGAGAGAGACGCTAGCCGGCCAGAAGGCGCTCAATCGAGGCGCAGTCTCTCAGAAATTCCTTACCTTCCAGTTGCCTCTAAAATCTCTGCTTCTTCCGTTCCTGAAACCTCAAGAAGCCCCCATCTTGACTAGGAACTTCGCGTAGAGATCGAACTGTGATGGATCAAGCTCACAGGCACGCATAAGATTCGTCTTGCTCGAACGCCTGCCAGGGTTCCTATGCATCGGATGACATCCAGCTTGCTCTTGCGGGGCTTCCGGGATTCGGTTTCAGTTCTCAAATTCCCAACTGATCATTTGGAATTGCTCGTGGAATTGAGTTTCACTACTGAATAACAAAGTGATGCACACATCTGTATCGCCGGCTTCTTCGTTGTTCCAGAAATCCCACTAGGCACAGCTACGGCTCTAACCCTCATGCTCGGATCCAAATGCTGCTTCGAAAACGAAAGATTGGAGGATAAAGAACTCACGCTTTTTCCTCTATATCCCAGACTAATTGAAACTCAGCAAGAGAACAGAAAACATAACATAAAGGGCTGAAATGCCTAGGGGATGAATCTGGAAGCCCTTCATTTCCGACATAACTTAATCCGAGCATTTGATTCCTCCGATCAGCCAGACTATCACCTTTCCAAAGTTTCTGGTTAAGGCTTTAACCTTAGGCATTATGCTGAACCAAATGGACGAGGCCAATTCAACCTATTGTGTTATTCTACGTTAGTCTCCAATATAGATGACATCCTTTAGACCTCTGAAGTCTGGGTCGCCAGTTAGAATCTTTGCTTTGGCCTTTCTGCCAGTGGCTAGTATGATGCTGTCGGCTAGGGCCGTCTTTGTCTTATGCTTGATCTTGGCTGCTTCTATGGCAATCTCTTCTTCTACAGGTATAATGAAGCACCTTTTCCTGACCGTGATCACCTTTTCTTCAGCAGTCTTCTCATCATATTGCAGGAGGATCCAATGGTAGATCTCAGCCAGATTTATCGTGGAAACCACGGCATTCTCCTTGCCCTCTATGTAGAGTCCCACCTGATCTGCGTGAGAACCACCGCTCCAGTATTCAACCCAAGCCCAAGAGTCAACCAAAACGGTCAAGTTTGTCCCTCTGGAACCTCATCAATTTAGGAAGTGAGCCTTTCTCAGAGGTCTCCAAGACCTTAACTTCCCGAACGAGCTGTTTCACCACCTCAGCGTAGCTGCGAACACGCCACTCTCTTTTTAGCTTTTCAAGCATGGCAACAGTTTCCTGATCCACCTGAATGGTCGTTCTTGTGGTCATATTCATCCATAATCTATAATACCATAGTATTATAAAAAGCTTGAACCTATATCAAGGTCTGAGATTGACGGTTCTCCTCGATAATAACTCTAATACTTTCTTGTGTTTTTCAAGTCTTTTTCACAAAATTTTGACTTGCTGAGAACCGATTAACCTGATGGGGGATCTGAACGGTCGAGTGGCATCAGGAACCACCCCTTTACCAGCGCCCATGACGCAAAATAACGTGAAAAAGGATCAATACCCTACTATACTCTGAGGAGTTCATCCCTACTCATTACAATTTCTCTTCTTACGTAACTCTGACCGAGCATTCTCTTCACTCTAAGGAAAACCCTGGCTTTATCTTGGTCTTCTCTCCCATACATCTCTATCTGCCCATCAAAGAGGTCTATTATAGCTGAGGCTTCCTCCCTTGAATGCATATAAGGATTAAGAATCGCCATTATGGTGAAACCCTTAGCCTTCAACCTCGGAATCAAATCTGAAAGCCACTTCCTAGTAGTCAAGGTTTTACATCTCAACAAGACATCTGAAAGGATATTGAGGCATATCCTCTGCCCCTTAACAGGCTTCTGCTTTTCAAGGTTGCCAAGAGCCGAAAACAAGGAGATGTTGATGGAACTCAAGTCTTCAACATTCCTTACCCCGTAAACATTTTCGAACTCCGAGGCGATCAGGTCAGATTGAGGACCACAGAGAAGAATATGAAGATTAGACAAATACTTAGCCAGCAGATTCCTAACCAAATCAACATCCGTTGAGACATAAAATGTAACCCAATGCTCAGCATCGTTCTCTAGAAAACCCTTTATGAGCGTATCCCTCTCGTCGCAAGAAGGAGATGTCAAAATAACAGCATACCTTTCAGGGATACCGCCAAACAAGAGACCGTCAAGAGGACCATAACCTGTGGAAACTTTATTCATTCTCTCCGGCACTACTTTTAACATAGAATCATGCCCATAAATGAAACCTAGAAGTGTATCCATCTCTGACGAATTTCCAGATTGACCAGCACCTCTTCCGCTCATATTTTCAAAGTATAAAGATACATGAGCCCCCGAAAGCGCTCTCCTCTTCAACTCCTCCACGATCTCCTCAAACTTCTCCGTTGCCGAGGCATACTTCTCAATGCTCGATGCATAATCACCTCTCATCCTTCGTCGCTTAGCCTCCTCCAAATCGACCCTTGCGAGGCAATACTTCCCTTTAAGCCGCGCTAGATCCATCGTCTTCTCTATTAAATCCCTCTCCTCAGCATCCGTTACCTCCCAGTCCTTCACATTTAGGAACCTCTCAGCATCACCGAAAAGTTTTGCAGCTTGCCGAAAGGCTGCAGCAGACTTTTGAAACTTTCCTTCTTTACTGAGAACCTCAGCCTGCTCTAGAAAGTAGGAAGCCATATTGTTTGGAACAAGGCGTTCCCAAACATTTGGCTTCTTAGGATCTCTGTTACTCTTCATCTTTACTCCTTCAAAGATCTTAAAATTTGAAGAACTTCATCCAGGGGGCGGTTGAGCCTAATTTTAATGTAGACTAGAGTGTCTGAACCATTGGGTGGTGACTCTGCCTCTTTTATGACAACGCCAGTTTTCTCAGATATTCTCTTGATCTTTTCAGTCTTTGTTAAATCCTCAGACAGCTTCTCCATCTTCTCTATAATCTTATCCATGTTCTTCTCATGCTGTGATAAGACAGCGATCAAAAGGTCTAGGTAGCTTGATCTGCCCAGGTCTTCACTCGCACTCATGGCACGTTGCCCCCATGCGGCTTCGATTTAAGAACCCTAAAGAAAATCTTCTTCCCCTTCCTAAACTTCACCAAGTATCCCATCCGCTCAAGCTGATTAAGGTGAAAACTTTCAACGCTTCTAGATCTGCCAGTTACCTTCGAGACTTCGAAAGCAGACGCCTCTCTCAGCTTGTCCATGGCAAACATGCTCTGCCTAAGGCTGTCTGGAAGCTTTAAAAGGTATACGCTGACGGCATCTCTGTTTACAACATTGTGGGCTCTTTCGCCTTCGTATGAGGCTGAAGTCTTTAATGGAAGGAGATCGAAAATTTTCTCAGACTCCATAAAGTATCGTAGCATTCCCTTTAAGGAATCTATCTTGTTTTCAATTCGCCTCAACTTTTCAGATAACTCTTCATCCAACTTGATCATCAACCCCTCTTTTTTTGAGGATCGCCTAGGGCAGAGCAACCTGCTCTTGTGGGCTCTTGATCTTCTCCTTCAAGAAGGTTAGGTACTTCCTGATTTTAGAGAGGGTGTTGCTCATCTCTTCGTAATCTTTCCTCTTTATCCTCAAAGAGTCTCTAAGATGAGGCATAACCACACTGAAGATAGTCATCAACTCCGCTGGTTGATAGTCGCTTAACCTATAAGATTTCACAGATCCGTTTTTGAAGTTGTAGCTTATTATCCCTGACTTGTTAAGAAACACCGATTGGAGGTCGCCACCATTTTTTTCTTTAGGAATGAAAGACTCAGCCGGCACCTTTAATTCAAGTTCATATTCTTCCACAATCTCTGTAAGGTAGCGGATCAGATCTTCCTTTAGCTCCTCGACATGCGCTCTAAGTTCCTCAACCTGCAGAACTTCATCATTCGTCTCCCTTATTATTTCTATGAATTCGTTAAGACCGAGGGCTGTACCCATATTATCGCTTCTGTCACTTACATCCTTGCTTAGATTGCTGTCTAATTTAGATTCCTGTTTAGCCTCGGCCTCGGTCTTCATAGACTAACACTCCGGCTAGTATGTGCTCGTGAACCACATATACATAGTTCCAGTGTAGGCTATTGACGGCGTACCTTGGCTTATTTCCAAACCTGACTCCGGAAGCTTTATCGCAACCTTGACCGGCAGCTCCGCATTAGACACAAAGTATATGTATTTTGTCGCGCTTAGTTGATTTCCATTGGCTGGTGACCACGTATCACTGCCTAACCACACAGCAATCCAGTCGCCATCAGCATTCCCGTCCCCGTTGGTATCGTTCCTCATGTAGATCGCAAGGTATTGATTTCCCGTCGCGTCACCGGAGAAGTTGAAGCCTATCAACTTCACTGCAAAGGCTTCGTTATTCTTTATGTGAAAGGCATCCGTATAGTTAATTCTGTATCCCGGACCCCAATTTCCCATAGTTATATTGTAGAGCCCTTGCTGGGTAGTTGCGTTTTGCAGCAAAGTCTGGCCGTTCGGCGACCTGTCTGTTCCCGGTTTTAGCGCTATGTCTGCGTTTTTGGCGTAGACGACATAGTAGTTATACTTTACTGGGGCTCTGGCATACTGAGTTGCTTGGAAAAGATACGTCAGTAAGAATGGCAGCATCAACAGCGCCATTTTCCTGCTTTTTTTCATTTTCGCGCCCATATGTTTAACTGTTTAACAGTTTAACTGATAGAACAGTTTAACCCCTATATAAACTTTATTAAATTATGTTAAGTAGATAACCTCAATAGGACGAAGAAGATGAAGTGCGCACGCTTCTTCAGTTAACTCTCATTCAACCAGGGTTCTCTGGGAATAGCGACCTCTAAGTGTTTAGCAAGTTTAGATACAACACCTAAAATATTGTGATAAACAAAAGACCATACTTTGGGCGGTCTCCCATCTTCAGGCAGAACCAGCCCTTCAACAGTTTGTGAGGGACCTTTAACATACACCTCGCCTCTAATCTTGAAAGACGCAACCTCCGGTTTACTCTCAAGCGCAACCATGAAGGGTAAAAAGGCGCTTTCTGGATCCGTCCTGACCGCTTCGCCTATATACAACGAAAGAGGATACTTGACCAGCTCCGATGGATACGTGCTTACTGATTTACGAGCTTCAAGCAATCGGTACTGTATCGAGATCTCAGCGTCTTCCGTAATCTGCACCCCTCTAATCTTTTTCAAATTTGATTCGCCTTTTGGTAATCAACTAATCTATCTATTTTTAAACAATTTGTGAACAATAGAAATCGTCGTGGGGTTTCGTCATGAAGTGCGAACTATTCATATCAACAAATAGTTTCGATTCTTAGTCAATACTTCTTATCTATATGGCTCTTCAGTTCCACAGGAATAAATCACACTAAGAAATCAGAAGTCTATTCTTTCATTCTTAACTCCGTAATCACAACTCTTTTTTAAAAGATAGGTCGTTCTAGGATTAGAAAAGTGATCAAGATGACAAAGGGCTCAAACAGAATTAACGTACTCGACTTCATAATCTCAGTCTTAACCCGACATGAGAAAGAACTAGATAAAAACTTGGTCAAGCTTGAACGTATGACGAGAAAATTAGAGAGAAACAACAGTTTTCAAACATCTGAAGCAACCTCACCTTCATACTCGAAGCCGACTGTAAATAGACAAGAAGCAAAACGAAAAGCGAAGAGAAAGGCAGTCCACCAACAATGTCCATGAGGATTATTAAGCTGCTTGTGGAGGCGAAACTATGAAAGTTGGCTGCATATCCTTGAAAGTTCCAAACATGGACGACCCGGAAGCGGAAGGACGAAAAATGCGAAAACTTTCATCCATTCGTGATCGTATTGTTAGGACTTTTTCCTTAGCCTCGGTCAAAATTTTCTCTCGTTTCAAGGGAGAAGATTATCTGTGCCCAAAATGTAAGTATGTACTGTCAAAAGAAGAGGTGAAGATTTCTGGGCATGACTTCGAGCACTCTAGTCGTCATGTGCATTGCCCCAGATGTGGTAAGGCGATCGCTTCATTCTTTGATAGGCGCAGTATGAAGGATGTTGTTGAGGGAGCTGGACTGACCTTGGCCGGCGGCTCCTTAACCTATCTGCTCTTCCCCGTCTTGAATATTTATGCCTTACACCTGGGATTCTTCGCCTCTTTTTTCGGTACTTTAAAAATCATTCTAGGTTCTGAGAAGCGTTGAAGAATGGTGAAGTGAATTCTATGCAATTCGAAAGAGTGAAGTCCGGGGTTCCAGGTTTTGACGACCTTGTTGGAGGCGGATTACCTAGAGGATACTGCTATACGGTTGCTGGAGGACCCGGCTCGGGTAAGACAACCTTTGCTTTACAGTTCATTCACAAGGGTATAACGGAACACGGGGAGAACGGTGTTTACGTCTCCCTCGACGAGTCCCCGAATTCGATTAGGGCTTCCGCGTTAAGTTTCGGCATGAACCTTGAAGATCTCGAAAAGGCTGGAAAACTCGTTATGATTGATGCTTCGCCCATACGCTTAGAGGTTGGAAGATATGCAGTTAGGACTCCGGCCATGCTCGGGATTCCCAACTTTAATATTGACAGTGTTGTGGGCACTCTTCATGAAGTTGTTGAGAAGATAGGTGCGAAAAGAGTTGCAGTAGATTCTCTTACATCGCTTTTAATGCAGTACAGTGATCCCTTCGTCGTCAGGAAGGAAACCCTGTCGCTTATTCGATCCATATCAGAGGTTGAAGGCTGTACGGCGCTTCTACTATCCGAGACTGTTGAAGGCGAGATAACCCAGTTCAAGACTGAGATGTTTCTCGTCAACGGCGTGATCCTGCTTCACAGCATTAGACAGGACGAAGAGAAGACAAGAGCCATCGAGGTCCTTAAGATTCGAGGCGTAGACCACAGCACTCGGATGCATCCCTTCAAGATTACAGATAAGGGCATCGTGATCTATCCCGAGGAAAGAGTCTTTTCACCAACATAAAAAGAGAGATCTGCCTATCCAGGAAAAAAGAAGGGCTGTATTGGACGCCTTCGAATAATCTAAGTCTACGTATCAGCCAGATGCGTTAGTTTACCATCAATGGGCTTCAGAGAGTCTTCGACTAAACCGTTATTTTTTAAGTTTAATCAACACGTTTATAATCTTAGCCTCTACTGAAAGGTCGTACTACTGTTCCACGGGGCCATAGTCCAGTTTGGACCCGCCGGCTTGGGGTGACATCTCCCGCAATGAGAACTCTAACTCCCGATTTCTACTTTCTCCAAAAATATAAGAAGGGCTAGTTGCTAATAAAGTTGATAGATGATAAATCTAGAAATTGTTTGGACTCATTTCCATGCAGGTGATTAAAAATGGAAATCATAGGATATTCAGAAAGGGGGTTGCTTAATTCACTATTCTATGAGATAAGATATTCCCCGAACAGTTTACAGTTACTCATCGAGTTTCTGCGTATTTTTTCTTTTTCTTGCTGTAATATTAATTTTGATGTGAAGGATTTTAAGGTCTTGATTGAACAATCCTTCTCCTTAAAATTTTATTAAGGAGATATCTAGATAGACCAAAAAAGTGGCGTAGTTAGGCTTTTGGATGACGTTTCATAAAGATTCTAATTTAGTTTTGTTTTTTGGATTTTAATCAATAGTAATAGGTCTATCATCTAAAGCCTTGACATACTTTGGGTCAGGTTTCCATTGCACCGCTTTCGTTCCGTATCTAAGCCTTTGAACGCCCATGTATGCATATAACGTGTGTCTTATCCATTGTTTTCTCTTTTTCCTAGAGAAAGCAGTTGTGAAGTCAGAATCTATACGGGAAATCAGAAGTATAACTTCCGTATTCTCCCGCAAATACCTTTACTGCAAAACTGTTTACGATATAACTCAAAGATTCAAGATTCACCCGGACCAAGTTAACCGGGTTCTCATGCATCTTAAACAGGACCGCATAGTGTACAGCCTTTGAGATCGAACTCATAACGCTTGGAAGATTGGACTCTACAAAGCCTTCCTGCAAGCCTTAGAGGCAAGCCAAAAAAAGACAGAACCTTGTAGAGTAAAGCTTATGTATTACATTGTATTCTATTTTTATAGGAAGTATGCATGTCGGAGAAAAGCGCCATAATCACTGTACGTCTCTTAAGACGGAATCTAGAGAGGATGGAAGCTGTGAGGGCTCTTGAAGACGTTGACCGCTCAACACTGCTTAAAGAGTTCATCGAAGACGGGTTGCGTCGGAGGGTTATCCACCTCTATCAAAGGGGCAGGTTAACCGCTGGACGGGCTGCTGAAATATTGGGGGTTTCTCTAAGGGAGTTTCTTGAAATTCTGGAAAGGGAAGGTATTCCAGTTAACTGGGATTCAGAAAGCGTGAAAGAGTACTTAAAGGCGAGGTACGGAGAGTCAAGCGTTGCCCCAAGTGGTGTCTGACGCCGGACCTCTGATTCATTTAGCCCAAATAAACAAGCTGCCACTCATAAGGAAACTTTTCAACTATATACTGATCACTCCGGAAGTTAAGAGGGAGGCATATGATGAGGGAATCAGGCTCAGTCATGTTGATGCCCAAGTTATAGGGAAGGCCATAGAAGATGGATGGATCATAGTTGAGGTCGTCCCTAAAAGGGTAACTTTAGCCGCTAAAGGGTTGGCTGAAGGCGAAAACATATCCCGAAATGACGCAGAGACGCTTCTGCTGACAAAGGAAAAAACAGCGGAAATATTGGTTGATGAGAAAGCCCTCTCGGACCTTGCGAAGATGTATGGACTTAAAGTTTGGAACACATGGACAATACTGTTAGAAAGCCTCAGAAGAGGATTCATTGGGATATCAGACATAGAGTCCGCCATAAAAGAACTTGGCGAGAAGAGGCACAAGCTAAGGAATGAACAAGCCGCCGAAATACTGGAGGCGGCAAAACTGTTTGTTTCTCGCAGACAGGGGGAGAAGGCTAATGGTTTAAAGAGCCAGATCAGAGTGGCTCAAAGTGAGTTTAGATAATTCATTGAAGAAACCTAAAAGTTGTGATCCAAAGGCTTTTAAATAGATCTCCATTGGTCTGCGGCTTCAAGAATCTTCCTTGAACGACGCGGAGAAGGAAGTAGTAGAAGTACTAGTAGATCCATGTTACTGGGTTAAATCACGCTGATCTACATGAAACTGGTCGAGTTCCCAACGGACGAAGAATTTATCTGTAAGGTAGCAAAAATCATTGACGAAGCAAAGGAACTCATTGAAGCTGGCTTTGAATAAGTCACCGACATGGACAATATCAAACTGTTCCACAACAGGAAAGCCATAATACGAGGGTCGTGGTCCAGTCGAAAGGGGCCGTGGTCCAGTTTGGTCTAAGATTCGCGCCTGGGGCGTGCGAGGTCGTGGGTTCAAATCCCACCGGCCCCACTTTTGGATACATCAGCGACCTTTCACTTCTTTTTCCAGAAAAGCTTGAAATCGTTTGACTCACACACGTACTCGAACCCGTCTTCGGTCAGCACATTCGCTTCTTTAACTGTCTTAGCCTCCTAGTAAATGAAGTTTCTTCAAGTTTCGTAATAATAGATTTACCCGTCTTTAAGGTTGTTAAGATAGATATAGATAGAATATGAGTGGGCTTTCCGTCATGGAAGTAAAATACATTCGGGAACCCGCTGAGGAAGTAATTAAAGCTGGTAGGAGTTCAAAGATGAACTCTCAAAAATTTGAGACGCCTACATACCCTCAATGCGGAAAGCCTCTTGAGGTTGTCTACGAAAATGAGTGTTGGACTTTGCTTTTGATGATGGAACTGGATCATACAGAGGCGTCATTGTTGATATAGAAATTCGTTGTCCAGATTGCAATGTAAATCTTAGAGACGTATTCCCAGAAGGAGTATGTAACTATCAAACTTAGACACTCGACTAAAGTGTAAAGATAATCTTTGCAATTTAAGAACAACAATCCAATCTTCCCTTTTATATGTCATGACAAAAATCGGTTTAAATAACGCATAATCCAATGAAAAGTTTCTGTCATCCTTAGTATGTAGGGGAAAATAATCCCTATAGCCTATCTTTCCCTGATGTGATGGGACACTAAATCCTGAGCCGAACAAACTTTTAATTGTCAAATTAACGATTAATATGGGCGGATAATTATGAGTAATGAAAGTTTTTCCCTTAAGATAGGCACCTTCGAATGCATTATCGTCAACGATGGCACCTTTGCGTATCCTCACCCCGCCCAGATCTTTTTCGCCAACGCGCCCAAAGAACGCTTGGAGTATGCGCTAAGGGAACACAACATCGATCCGGACCGTTGGGAACAACACGTCACCCCGTACCTCTGCCTAGTGATTAACACGGGTCAGCACCGGGTTCTGGTGGATACTGGCGCGGGTGGCCTTGCACCGACAACAGGTAAATTGATTCCCAACCTACAGGATAGAGCGATTGCGCCCGAAGACATTGACACCGTCATCCTCACGCACTGTCATCCAGACCACATCGGCGGGAACATTGATAGCGAGGGCAAGCCGAACTTCCCCAACGCCCGCTACATCATGTTGAAAGACGAATGGAATTTTTGGACATCAAAGCCCAATCTCGAGGAACTGAAGGTTGACGAACATGTCAAAGAAGTCCTGATCAAGGTCGCACGCCGCAGCCTCCCCCCGATTCAAGACCAACTCGATCTCGTCGACCGTGAAACGGAAGTCCTCCCAGGCATCCAGACAGTCGCAGCGCCCGGCCACACTCCCGGCCATATGGCTGTTGCCATCTCCTCGGACAGCGAGCAGCTGCTGTACATCGCAGACACGGTTATCCACCCCGTCCATCTGGAGCAGCCAGATTGGTATGCGGCCGTCGACTTCGCTCCAGAGCAAGCCATAGCCACCAGATGCCGGCTCCTAAACCGTGCCGCGGCTAGGAAGACCTTGGTTCTTGCCTTCCACTTCACCTTCCCAGGCCTGGGTTATGTTGTTCAGGAAGAAAGGGGTTGGCAGTGGCACTCAATTGAGACGATGGTTTAGGACATCGTCGAAGCCATTGACAACGCTAAATCTTTATCTAAAACTGTATGACCGCAAACAAAAGAGTGCGAGGCGCAAAGATTAAATACGACTAATCGTAATCTAGTTTGATACTAGTCGCAAGTGATCACCATGACTGCAGAAGTTTCCAATGTAATTGAGGAATATCTCGAGGTTATTTACAGGCTTCAGGAGAAGAGTGGTGTTGCTAGGACAAGCGACCTCGTCAAGATGTTGAATGTGGCACCTGGAACAATCACGAACACCGTGGAGCGGCTTGAAAAAGAATCCCTAATAGTTCACGAACCTTACAAAGGCGTACAACTTACTGAGAAAGGTTGTGGCATAGCGCTGCGCATAGTGAGAAAGCACAGGTTGTCAGAACGCCTTCTCACAGACATTTTAAGTGTTGAATGGGACAAGGCTCACGACGCCGCCTGCCAACTTGAACACGGCATCTCCGACGAGGTAGCCAAAAAAATTGAGAAGACCTTAGGACATCCCAAGACC
>Ga0129298_10000817_pt1 | contig 12881 bp, 11 predicted proteins | sample I19B2metaG_FD_94707 | JGI IMG/M metagenome (GOLD analysis project Ga0129298, IMG submission 94707) | Lake sediment bacterial and archeal communities from Gulf of Boni, Indonesia to study Microbial Dark Matter (Phase II) - ​I19B2 metaG | ecosystem: Environmental > Aquatic > Freshwater > Lake >... | reverse complement strand
TCTTCGAGCACCCTCTCAAGCGCTTGCGACACGTACGTCTCCTCCCTCCATCCCATCCTAGCGTATATCGTTGCGGCGCCACTCGACTTCATGCAGGCCATTAACATTGGCAGAGAGGGCAAAGAGATCGGCGCGCCACACGAACGGGCACTAGCGTCAGCGCAGGCTACTTCACCTCGGAAGGCCTGAGTGCCATCCGGCCGCCCTGTCTTTCCAGGTAACTCGCCAGCTCGTCGCGGGCGAACGTAGGAACCGGGACACCATCGCTGAAACGAACACCTTCGGCTGCGGGGACGATCTCACCGATGCGCGCCGCTGGCGTTCCGGCGGCGTGGAGCCGGTCGATGGCAGCGGGAACCGCGGCTGGATCCACGGCGGCAAGCAGCGCGCCGGAGGCAAGCAAGCCGAGCGGGTCAAGTTTCAGCGCCGCACAGACGGCCGCACATTCCGGCAAGACGGGGATAGCGGCCCGATCGATCCGCATGCCGACAGCGGCCGCTTCGGCCATCTCGTACAGCGCCGTTGCGAGACCGCCTTCGGTGGGGTCGTGCATTGCATGCACTCCGCCGCTGTCCATGAGACTCCGTGCGAAAGGGAGAATCGAGATACCCGGGTCGTCGAGCCAATCCGCAGCGCGGGCGACGGCGACAGGATCGGCTCCGGCGGCCCGAAGCTTGGCGGCGTGCTCGCGCGCAAGGATGGCCGTGCCCTCGACGGCGATTCCACCGGCGAGCAGAATCGCGTCGCCGGGCCGCGCTCCGGCCGTGCGGATGAGCCGCTCGCGCGCCACTGTGCCGAGCAAGCAACCGACCAGAATGGCACGGGGGAGTCCGATGGTGATCTCGGTGTGACCGCCGATCAGTGTCACCCCGGCCCGGGCGCACTCGGATCGGAGGCTGTCAAAGAGCGCCGACGCCTCCTCGCTCGTCGCCGACTCCGGGAGCAGCGCGGTCACCAGCAGCCAGCGCGGTTCGGCTCCCGTCGTCGCCAGGTCATTTCCGTTGACGGCGAGCAAATACCGAACCATGTCTTTGCCCACGAAGGTGACTGGATCGGTCTTGGCTACGAGCAATTCCGAGCCGCCGGTGTCGATGACGGCGGCGTCTTCGCCGATGGCGCCCGAGACGATCACGGCGGGATCAGTGATGGGAAAAGACCTGAGCAAAACTCGCAGCAAGTCCGCGGGCAGCTTGCCAGCCGGTAGTTTCTCGCCTGCCATCGGGCCATCTCCTATCACGACAGTATCGCGTCCCCGGACAATCGTGCCGGGCAAGGCGCGACAAAGCCGCCGGGCAGGTGAGAACGGCGTCTCCACCTTCCGGCGAGTCCTTGACGTACGATCTCAATGAGCGACTGCGGCAAGACAAGCGGACGACTGGCGGAAACCGGCGCAAGCGCCGCACGACTCGCGAGGAGACGTCATGAAACGCACCGTGGCCATCATTTCGGCTTTCGTCGTAGCAGGATTGTGGAGGCAGCCGGCGATTTCGCAAGCCGCTGATCCCAAGGAGATCCGGCTCATTGTTCGGGGCGATGACATGGGAGCGACACAAGGGACGCTTGTGGCGGTCGAGAAGGCGATGAACAAAGGCGTCTTGACTTGCGCCTCCATCCTGGTCCCGGGTCCGTGGTTTGAAGGAGCGGCCGAACTGGCGCGCAGAAACCCGGGGTGGTGCACGGGCATCCACCTGTGCCTCATCGGGGAATGGCGGGGATACCGCTGGAGGCCCGTGCTCCCCTGGGACCGCGTGAGGTCGCTGGTGGACGCTGACGGCTTTCTCTACCGCTATCCGGACGAACTCTTCTCGCACAAGCCGAAACTGGCCGAGATCGACGCCGAATGGCGGGCGCAGATCGACCTGGCCAAGAAGAGGGGCGTGAACGTCCAGTACCTCGATACGCACTACATCGATCCCGCCGACTACCCGGGGCTCGACGGCGTGCTCAAGAAGATCGCAGGGGATTACGACATCCCGATTTCACAGACCCTCGGCGAGAAGACAATGAGCGTATACACAACGCCCGTCGGCCAGAAACAAAAAGCGGCGCTGGGTCAACTGGACAGCCTCGAGCCAGGCCTCTGGCTGTGGGTTTGCCACGTCGGTATCGATTCCCCTGAGCACCGGGCGCTCATCCACACGAAGCCGGAGGACATCTTCGTGGAAGGCGGAGTCGGCCTGCACCGCGCCGACGAGTTAGGAGTGCTGACGAGCCTTGAAGTCCAGTCCATGATCCTGAAGAAAGGAATCAGGCTCACCAATTACAGGGAGCTGTGGCAGGAGAAGAAGCGGACCGGGAAATAGCCGGCGTTCCCGGCGGAGGATCAAGCGAGGTCCACGGCACAGCGGAATCCGACCGTGGCGCAGCGGTCGAGCCCCGGCCACATCAGCAGGAACTTGGCGGCGAAGTTCACCGGCCGGGGGCCGCCGAGCATGTACCAATGCGATCCTTCAGCCTGGTAGTAGGAGCCGCCGCGAATGACGCAAGAGCGGGTGCGGCCGTCGCTCCACTCGCTTTCGGTCCACTCCCAGGTGTTGCCGCACATATCGTAGCAGCCGTAGGGTGACCGTCCGCCGGGGAAGGCCTTGACCGGGGTGGTGCCGCCGCGCTCGCCGCCGTTGCACAGCCCGGGAGCCATCTGGTTGCCCCACGGATACAACCGCCCGTCCCGGCCCTGGGCGGCAAGCTGCCATTCCTCCTCAGCGGGCAGTCGTTTGCCGGCCCAGCGGGCATAGGCGCGGGCGTCGTCCAGATCCACCCAGATCACCGGATGATCCTCCAGCCCGGAAGGCGGAGCGCCGAGCTTCCAGTGCCGCAGGAAGTTCTCCGGATGCCGCGGCTTGTAGCCGCTCTGCTTGAGGAACTCCGCGAATTGCGCGTTGGTCACGGGGGTGAGATCGATGGCGAACGGCGCGATCTCGACCTCGCGCTCGAACCAGACCGGCTCGTGCAGCCGGTGTGGGCCGGGGCCAAACAGGCGCTCATCCGTCGAATCGTAGAAGCCGGATTCGCGAATCCGGAACTGGACACGCATGCGATAGCGCGTCGCCGGCACGACGGTCATCTCCGCCGGCAGTTCGTGCTGGCCGTACCTCCGCGTAGGGGCAAACGGCTTCAACCTTGCCTCCCGCGCCGGGAACTCGGTCGAGAACACCGCCGTCTCATCGCGCTTTGCCTGTTGCGCGAGGAAGCGGGCGAAGTCCTTGCCAAACGCTCGTGGAGCGCCCGCAGCCAGCGCCCCGACGCCACGCGGCCGGATATGCCCCAGAGCACGACCGCGTCTTCGGTCTTCCTGGCATCGGCCTCTCGCCCCCGGATGAGGTCGTAGCACCGCTGGCCCATTGAGAGCGCCACTTTGAGCAGCGGGCCGTCCACATCGCGGTCGGAGCGGTTCACCAGCGTCCAGAGCCGCAGGCCGCGGCCCGCCCAGAGGCTCGCGTACACATCGGGGGCTTGCGTCTCGACCAGCGGCGTCCAGCCCTCGCCGCAGAACAGGTCGAGGAACCGCCGCTGAATAGGAAGCATCGACCGGTAGATCGCGCGCTCGCGGGCGCTCCAGCCGATCCACGTGCCGAAAACGTTCTCCCACACGAGCATGCCAGTGCCGTTCATCCAGGCGGTGTGAAGCTCGGAGGAATGGTCCGGATTGAAGCGGTCGATCTGGTGCTGGACGTGGCGGCGCTCAAACCACTTGTTCCGCAGCACGCCTGGCGCCTTGCTGTCTTTGAACCACTGTGCCCAGGACATGTGGTGATCGTGAATGTTGACGAGCGGCAGCGCGCCCTCGCCCTCCAACACAACACCGCGGCGCACCGTATCCAGCCTGACCCGGAACTCGGCGGCGCCGCGGCTCATGGTGTCGAGGAAGATGCCGTCGGCATCGATCTTCTTGATGAGCGCCATCAGCGCGTCGATGTCCGAGACGGATTTGCGCCGCGTGCCGCGGTCCCAGGGATTGTAATCGATGAAAACCTTGACGCCCAGTTTGTGGCATGCCGCCGCCAGCGCGCGCAGGCCCGCGAGGCCGCCCGGCATGTCGCGGTAGAAGTCCAACTGGTTGCGGTCGTCGAGACCGATGCGCGGGTAGGCGTGCCAGAGCACCACCGCGTCGAATCCTCCGAATTCGCGCCGGCCATGCGCCAGGAATTCCTCGGGCGTGAAACGGCCGCTCCTGTGGTCGTAGAAAGTCTCGTCACACATCATGACGAAGCAGCAGGAAAGGCAGGCGGGGACCCAGGCGAAATCAGGCCGGGCGTAGAGCGCGTCGCCGTAATTCAGCCGCGACCGGGCCTGTTCGCGCCATTCTGTCAGAAAACGCCGCCAGGCGGGCCACTCGGAGGGACGGTCAGGAGCGGGAAGGAGGTCGGGCTGGCCGAGCACCGGGTCGGGCGCTTGCTGTCCGGCGACGGTGGTTGTGAGCGTCAAGAAGCCACGACGAGTGAGTGGGGCCATGATCAATCCGGAATGTACCGCCGCAGAAAGGCCACGCTCTCGACGGCCCAGGCGTGCTCGAGCGCGATGGTCTCATCGAGCGTCTTCTGCTCCGGAGGCCACAGTTCGATGATGACGTTATAGTCGTGCCTGGACTTGCGGCATGCCTCCAGCAGCCACGGGATGTCCAACTGGCCCTGACCTGCGGGGCGTCCCTCGCAGGTGAAACCCATCATGTGCCAGACGCGCTTGACAATGAACTCCTTGAGGTGGAGGCACATGGTGTAAGGCGCCAGAATCTCGGTGACGTGTTTCCAACCTTCGGGAATGGCCAGGGAGTTGGCCGTGTCGAGCACAATGCCCAACAGGGGACTGCCGGTCTCATCGAGGATGCAGGCCAGGTCCCGGGCCGGTATCTTGCCGTTTTCCATGGCGAGCCGCACTCCTTCGCGCTCGAGAATTGGAAGGACTGCCCGGAGGTGGCCACCAATGTCCGGGATTGGAGGTGTTTCGCCTCCGATCTCCGGAATGGTGCGGAGAAGGCCGGCGCCGATGCGCTTGCATAAGGCCACCTGCTGGACGAGATGATCGAATTCCAGCCCGCGCGTGCCCAGCTCCAGTTCGATCCCCCGTTCCCGGGCGGAGCGGCAAAAAGCGTCGAGTTCTGGCTCACTGAGCTGGTCGAGGGGCAGGTTGGGTCCGACCTGCACGACCTTCACCCCGAGCCGGCAAGCCTGCTCCAGCAGGCCGATCGCGGTCATCGGCGTTTTCGGCCGGGCCCCCTCGAATCCGATGGACCACATGTAGGTGTAAGTATTGATTCCGAGACGCATGCGTGGCTCCCTAAGATATCAGGGCTTGAGGAGAACTTTCTGGACTTCGTGGCTCTTCACCATTTCGAAACCGGCGGCATATTCCTCGATGGGAAGGATGGCGCTTATTAGCGGCCGGAGGTTGAGTTTGCCCGCCTCGATGAGCCGGTTCATGCGCCGCCAGGTTTCCCACGTTCGGCCCATGACGCCTTGAAGCCGGATCTCGCGGCGCACCAGCGAAAAGAATGGGTTGAATGCGACCGGGGCGTCAAAAGTGCCGATGGTGACGATCGTTCCGCAGAGTCGGACGCATTGGAAAGCCTGGTCGAGCACCGCCTGGTTAGCGCCCATCTCGATGACGAAGTCCGCGCCCTTGCCGTTGGTCTCCCGCATCACCTGCTCCACGGGATCTTCTCGCTTCGCATCGACTACCAGGGCTCCGCTGATTTCCCGGGCCAGTTGCAGCCGCGCGTCCGAAAGATCCGTGAGGATTGTGTTCACCCCCCAGGCGGCCAGTGTCTGCGCCGCCAGGATGCCGATGGGACCGCCGCCGCCGAGGATGACCGCCCAGTCGCCCGGGTCGTGCGGCGCGGCTTCGGCGGCGTGGACGGCGATCCCGAGGTTTTCAAGCAGTGGACCTTCCTCCAGGCTCAGCCTGTCGCTGAGGGGACAGATAACGCGCTCCGGCAGCACGGCATACTGGGCGAATGCGCCTCGCCGCTTGCCGTAGATCTCGCGGTTCTCGCACATGTTGGTGGCCCCGCTGCGGCATAGACGGCAGCGCCCGCAGTAAATGAGCGGATCGTTGACGATTCTGTCGCCCGGCTTGAACGCCTTCACTTCAGCGCCGGTTTCGACAACCACGCCGCAAGCTTCGTGGCCCAGAACGGTTGGCAGTTGCAGGGTCTTGTCGGCGGCAGCCCATTCGTTCCAGTCGTAGACCTTGGTCTCACCGACGCAAATGGCGCAGTATTCAACCTTGAAGAGAACGTCGTCCGGACGCTCGATACGCGGCTTCTCAATGTCTTTCAGCGTGAGGCCCGGCGCAGGGCTCTCCTTGACCAGTGCTTTCATCGGGGCTGCCTTCGCTCGTTTGCCGGATATCGGAGAGCCCGATGGGGCATGGGTCCCGCGTTTCCAATTTTCGGGTCCGATCCGGCAGGTTGTATGATATCAACCTGTCCGCGGGAAGGGACACGAGTGAACACCAGGAACCTCAAGCGAATTTTGATGGGACCGGGTCCGTCCGATGTTGACCCGAGAGTTCTCGAAGCGCTGGCGCGGCCGACAATCGGCCACCTCGACCCGGCTTTTCTGGAGATCCTGAACGAGATCCGGACACTGCTCCAGTACACGTTCCAGACCCGGAATCAGATGACGCTGGCCATGTCCGGGACCGGCAGCGCGGGCATGGAGACCTGCGTTGTGAACCTGATCGAGCCCGGCGATCCGATGCTGGTTTGCGTCAACGGCGTCTTCGGCAAGCGCATGGCCGACGTGGCCGAACGCTGCGGGGCGGCGGTGACGACCGTTGAAACGGAGTGGGGCCGGGCGTTCGAGCCGGAGGCAATCGAGCAGGCCCTGAAGAGCAGGTCGGCCAAGGTGGTCGGCATCGTCCATGCCGAAACATCGACCGGGGTCCGCCAGCCGGTCGAAGAGATCTCCCGCATCGTGCATGACCACGGCTCCTTGCTGCTGGTGGATACCGTGACCAGCCTCGGAGGGATCGAGGTGGACGTCGATGGATGGCGGATTGACGCTTGCTATTCCGGCACGCAGAAGTGCCTGTCGTGCCCGCCTGGTCTGGCGCCCGTCACCATGAGCGACGCGGCGCTGCGCGTGCTCGACCAGCGCAAAAAGAAGGTCCAGAGCTGGTACCTGGACCTGACCATGATCCGCCAGTATTGGGGTTCCGAGAGGCTGTACCACCACACCGCGCCGATCAACATGAACTACGCGCTGCTCGCGGCGCTCGAGCTTGTGAGAGAAGAGGGCCTGGAGGCGCGATGGGCGCGCCATTGGGCGAATCACCGGATCTTGAAGGCGGGGCTCTCCGGTATCGGCATACGCTACGTTGCCCAGCCGGGTCATGAGTTGCCCATGCTCAACGCGGTCTCGGTCCCTGAAGGAGTGGACGACGCAAAGGTGCGCGGGCAACTGCTGGAGGAGTTCGGAATCGAGATCGGGGGCGGGCTCGGCCCGTTCAAAGGCAAGGTGTGGCGTATCGGCCTGATGGGAGCCGCCTCGACGCGCAGCAACGTCATGTTGTTCCTGGCCGCGCTCGAGAAGTGCCTTCTGGACCAGGGCTGCCGGTTTCAGAAAGGGGCGAGCATCGCGGCCGCGGCCGAAGAGGCCGGCCGGGTCTAGATTATGGCCGGGCGGCGGCGAGACTCCGCTTCATCGCCGCGAAGAAAGGCATGAGTCCATGTTAGAGGTGCAGAGTTATCCGATCGCTGTACTGATGTGCGTGCTGGCGATGATCGCGTGGGGCTCCTGGCAGAACACGCAGGTGCTGGCAGGCCGCGGCTGGCGGTTCGAGCTGTTCTATTGGGATTACGCGTTTGGCATTCTGCTCATGTCGCTGATCGCGGCGATGACGATCGGCAGCGTGGGAACCGCGGGACGGTCCTTCGTCGAAGACCTTCGGCAGGCCAAGCCGGCCTACATGGCCCTGGCGCTCGTTGCCGGCTGCATCTGGAACCTGGGGACGCTCTCGCTGGTCGCGGCGATTTCCCTCGCGGGCATGGCGATCGCCTTTACCTTTGGTGGCGGCCTTGCGTGGGTGCTTGGGATCTGGGTGCAGTACGCGGACCAACCGAAAGGGGACGCGCTGCTGTTGGGGCTTGGCTCCGTGACGATCGTGGCCGCAGTCCTGCTGAGCATGCTTGCGTACCGGCGGATCTCCGAGCAGCGGCAGAAAGGCACGGCCAAGGGGATCATTCTGTCGGTCATGGTGGGAATCATGATCGCGGCGTACTACCTGTTCGTCCGGCGCTCGATTGACACGGAGTTCACGCCGGAGAACGCGAGCAAGCTGACGAATTACACCGCCGTCGTCTTCTTTTCGCTCGGGGCCTTTCTCAGCACGTTCGTCTATAGCCCGTTCTTCATGCGTAGGCCGGTCGAGGGCGAGCCGCTGAGGGCCGCTGATTACGTGGCGGGGAGCGCGAGACAGCACCTGTCTGGAGTGCTCGGCGGCATGATCTGGTGCTGCGGGAACGTGTTCACTTTCATGGCGGTGAAGGCCGCCGGACCGGCTATATCCTACGGGCTGAGCATCGCGGCTCCGGTGGTGGCGGCGATCTGGGGCGTGTTCGTCTGGAAGGAGTTCAAAGGCGCGCCGCGAGGGACGAACACCATGCTGGCGGCGATGTTCGCCTTCTACCTGATTTCGCTGATTTTGATCACCGCGGCGCGGTTTTAGCGCGCGGCGGAGCGGCGACGGAGTTCCCAGATATGCGGAGAACGTAATCACATGGCCAAGAAGAGAATCGCGGTTTTCGGATGCGGCTTCTGGTCGCAGTTCCAGATAGGCGGCTGGGGGGAACTGCCCGAAGCGGAGATAGTCGTCTTGTGTGACGTGGTGGCGGCGAAAGCGGCGGAAAGGGCGCGGCAGTTGGGTATCGAACACTACTCTGACGATCCTGAGGCGGTCTTTCGGAACTGTGACTTCGAGGTGGCCGATATCATCACCGACGTGGACAGCCACTCGAAGCTCGTGGAAATGGCGGCCGTGCACGGCAAGGCGGTCATCTGCCAGAAGCCGATGGCACCGGACTTTGAAACGGCGAAGCGAATGGTGCAGGCGTGCAAGGACGCCGGCGTTCCTTACTATGTCCATGAGAACTACCGCTGGCAGCCGCAGATCCGGAGAGTGAAGGCGATTCTGGATTCGGGCGTCATCGGCAAGCCCTTTCGCACGCGGACAGCTTTCAACACAGCCTATCCGGTATTCGACAACCAGCCGTTCCTGGCCGAACTGGAGGAGTTCGCCATCACCGACCAGGGCTCCCACCAATACGACGTTTGCCGTTTCCTGTTTGGGGAAGCACAAACGCTTTATTGCCGCATCCAGCGCGTGAATCCGAAGATCAAAGGCGAGGATGTAGTGACCACGGTGATGGAGATGAAGAGCGGCGTCGTTTGCACGTCGGAGATCTCCTTCGCGTCGCTGCTGGAGCGGGAGGCGTTTCCGCAAACGCTGATCCTGATCGAGGGGGCAGAGGGGAGCATCCGGCTCGACATCGGTCCGGAAATCCGGGTGACGACCAAGGAGGGCACGATCTCGGAGACGGTGACGCCGCAGCGGTACCCATGGCAGCACCCCGACTACAAGGTGGAGCCTCCCAGTATTGTGTCCTGCAACCGGAACATTCTGGATGACCTGCTGGGCCGGGGGAAGGCGGAAACCACAGGCACCGATAATTTCGAGACAGTCCGGCTGGTGTTCTCGGCTTACCAGTCGGCGCGGACCGGCGAGGTGGTCCGGATCAACGAATAGTCCATAATAGGGAGCCATGACGGAACCAGCTCGAACTACAGCTGACGAAACGCAGCCGCGACTGCATCGCCGGCTCGGCATCCTGAACGCCACGTCCATCAACATGTCGAACATGATCGGCATCGGCCCGTTCATCACGGCCGCGCCGATCCTGGCCACCATGGGAGGCCCGCAGGCGCTGATCGGCTGGCTTGTGGGCACGCTGCTCGCGCTGGCCGACGGCTTGGTGGCCTCCGAGCTGGGGGCATCCCTGCCCAACTCCGGGGGGTCATACGTTTTCCTGCGCGACAGCTTCGGTCCGGAGCGCTGGGGCAAGCTGATGGCGTGGCTGTTCGTCTGGCAGTTCCTATTCAGCGGCACGCTCGAGATCGCCTCCGGCACGGTCGGCATGGTCCAGTACTTGACCTACCTCTGGCAGGGACTTGGCGAGAATCCGTGGGGGATGCGCTTCATGGCCGCGGGCATTGCGTCGCTGGTGGTCTTCTCCCTTTACCGGAAGATCGGAGACGTGGCGAAGCTGATGCTGGTTCTGTGGATCACCGCGCTGGTGACCACCGGCTGGGTCATCCTGACGGGGCTGTTGAAGATGAACACGAAGCTGGCCTTCGATCTGCCCGAGGGCGCCTTCCAGATCAACCCGGCCTTCTGGGTCGGGCTGGGGAACTCGACGGTGCTCGCCATCTACAACTTCCTCGGCTACAACCAGGTCTGCTGCCTGGCCGGCGAGGTGCGGCGGCCCGAGCGCACTATCCCGTACGCGGTGATTCTCTCCGTGCTGGGCGTGGCCGTCATCGACTCGCTGCTCTGCCTCGGCTTCATCGGGGTGATCCCTTGGCGAGAGGTGACCGAGCCCGGCACGCTCGCTAACCGGGCCGTGGCCTCGGTGTTCATGAGCCGGAGTTACGGCGAATGGGCGGCGGTCCTCATCTCGGTGATGATCCTGTTCACGGCCTTCGCCTCCGTGTTCGCGCTGATGCTTGGGTACTCGCGAATCCCTTACGCGGCGGCCCTGGACGGCGCCTTCTTCCGCTGGTTCGGCGTGCTTCATCCGAAGGCCGAGTTCCCGCACCGCTCGCTGCTGCTGGTTGGCGCGCTGAGCATCGGCGCCAGCTTTTTCGGTCTGATCGAGATCATCACGGCGATGATCCTGGCGCGGGTGCTGGCCCAGTTCGCGGCGCAGATCGTGGGCCTGCTGGTGCTTCGCAAGCTGCGGCCGGAGGTCCCGCGTCCCTTCCGGATGTGGCTGTATCCTCTGCCGGCGCTGTTCGCCCTGGCGGGCTGGCTGTTTGTCTTCTTTAGCCCGGCCTTTCAGCCCGGGGGCTGGAAGTACATGCTATATGCGCTTGGGACCCTGGCCACGGGGCTGGCGCTCTATTTCGTGCTGGCGCGGAAGAAGCGCGACTGGCCGTACGTAGCCTGAAGGCGGAGCATGAGCACGCCGTTCGATCCCCAGTGCCTCCGTGCGACGGCGGCACGGCTCCGGTCGAACATCCTCAAGATGATCTATCTTGCCGGTTCGGGGCACGCGGGTGGTTCGTTCTCGGCTATCGACATCATCACGTATCTCTACTTTCGCCGGATGCGGATCGACCCCGCGAGGCCGGGGTGGGAGGACCGCGACCGGTTCGTGCTTTCCAAGGGGCATTGCTCGCCCGCCTTGTACGCGGCGCTGACCGCGCGCGGATACTTCGCCGAAGACGTGCTCTGGACGCTGCGCGACATCGAGAGCCCGTTGCAGGGACACCCGGACATGACGAAGACCATCGGCTGCGACATGACGACGGGTTCGCTTGGCCAGGGCTTTTCCTGTGCCGTGGGCATTGCTCTCGGCGGAAAGGTCCAGGGCAAAGACTTCCGTGTGTACGCGATGCTCGGTGATGGCGAGATGCAGGAGGGCGTGGTGTGGGAAGCGGCTATGGCCGCGAGCCACTACCGCCTGGACAATCTCATCGCGATCGTGGACAACAACCGGTTGCAGACCGACGGTTTCACCGCCGAGATCATGAACGTGGAGCCGCTGGACGAGCGCCTGCGCGCCTTCGGCTTCGACGCGCAGCGCATCGACGGCCACGACTTCCACGCAATCCACCAAGCGTTCGAGCGCTGTATGCGGCGGGAGGGGAGGCCGCACGCCATTGTCGCCGACACCATCAAGGGGAAGGGCGTGGCCGAGATGGAAAACAACCCTGACTGGCATGCGGGACCGCCAAAGGCCGAGCAACTGGAGCGCTTCCTGGCCGAGCTGAACAGGGAGGGTGCGGCGTGATCGAAGCGCAGCCGAACCGGGAGATGTACGGCAAGACGCTGGTCGAGCTGGGCGAGCGCGATCCGCGGATCATCGTGTTGGAGGCCGACATCGCCAAATCGACCAACACCTGGCGGTTCCGCGAGCGCTTCCCGGAGCGCTTTTTTCAGGCAGGTACGGCGGAACTGAACATGGTGTGCATGGCGGCGGGCGCCGCCACGACCGGCCTGATCCCGTTCGTCAGCACGTTCGTAGTGTTCGCGAGCATGCGCGCCTGCGAGGGTGTACGTACTTCGATCGCCTACCCGCGGCTTAACGTCAAGATCGTGGCCACCAATGCCGGAGTCGAAATCTGCGGTGACGGCGTGACCCATATGGGGGTCGAAGACCTCGCGATCGTGCGCTCATTCCCGAACATGATCGTGCTGGCGCCTTCCGACCCGGTGACCACGCGGCTGGCGACGCTGGCGATCGCCGAGTGCGATGGCCCGGTCTACATGCGCCTGGGACGACAGGTTCGCAAGGTGCTTCATCCCGAATCGATGGAGTTCCGCATCGGGCGCATGATTCCGCTGCGCGAGGGCAAGGACGCGGCGATCATCGCCTGCGGGAACATGGTCGAAGAGGCGCTGATCGCGGCGAACAACCTGGAGCGGGAGGGCATCCGGGCGCGTGTGCTCGATTGTCACACCATCAAACCGATCGACGCCGAGGCGATCTGCCGCGCGGCGGCCGAGACGCGGGGCATCGTCACCACCGAAGACCACACCATCGTGGGCGGCTTGGGCAGCGCCGTGGCCGAAGTTCTATCGGAGTGTTGCCCGGCCGTGCTGCGGAGAGTGGGCCTGCGCGACGTCTTTGCCAGTTCGGGGCGCGACTACCGCAAGCTGCT
>Ga0129298_10000816_pt1 | contig 12881 bp, 10 predicted proteins | sample I19B2metaG_FD_94707 | JGI IMG/M metagenome (GOLD analysis project Ga0129298, IMG submission 94707) | Lake sediment bacterial and archeal communities from Gulf of Boni, Indonesia to study Microbial Dark Matter (Phase II) - ​I19B2 metaG | ecosystem: Environmental > Aquatic > Freshwater > Lake >... | reverse complement strand
TCCCTACGAAGAAGCCTATCAACGAACCGCGCAGTACCGCCCATTTGCAGGTAACCCAGTCCTGCAGTGTGGGAAACAGGTTTCCTATCTTCTTTGTGACGAATTCAGCACTTGCCTGCTCTTCAAGGGTGACAAGGATCTCGCTTAGTCCGAACAATCCCATGGCAAGAGTGACGAAGTCAAACCCTCCCTGGAGGTTTATAAATCCGAAGGTGAATCGCTCCTTTCCTGAAACAGGGTCAAGGCCGACATTGGCCAGGAGTATTCCCATAGCAATCATGATTAGACCTTTAATCGGTGAGTTTCCCGACAGGAACACCGCCAGCAGTAGTCCCACCAGTGTCAGTGCAAAAAATTCGGGAGGTCCGAATTTCAGCGCAAACTCAGCCAGCGGAGGAGCAACGAATGTCAATCCAATAACACCCATAGTACCCGCTACAAAAGAACCTATTGCTGCTATTCCAAGTGCGGCTCCCGCACGTCCCTTCTTTGCCATTTCGTATCCGTCTATGCAGGTTACAACTGAAGCGGCCTCACCAGGCAGCCTCAATAGTATGGAAGTGGTCGAACCCCCATACATGGCCCCATAATATATGCCTGCAAGAAATATTATGGAGGTTGCCGGATTGCCCATCTTGTATACTACCGGAAGCAGCAGGGATATGGTTGCTGCCGGTCCCAGGCCGGGTAATACACCCACTGCAGTTCCTAAGAGGGCTCCCAGGAAAGCAAAGAACATGTTTGTGCCCGACATTGCTATTGAAAATCCATTCATCAAACCTTGAAACACATCCATTATTAAGCCCCCTTTATATGCTTAATATTCCTTCCGGGAGCGGCACCCCCAGAAGATAAATAAATAGAAAATACATGGTAATTGTACCTATTACAGAGATGAGTAATGTTCTTACCCATTTCTCCCGTTCAATAAAAATCTGCCATGCCAGCAGGAATACAAAAGTTGAAAGAAGATATCCCACATCCTCCATAATCGCCCCGTAAACCGTTATAACAACAACTGCTATCAGCGGCTTTACCCATTGCCCTTTTTCCCAGAAAGGCTTCTCCTCTTCATCCCCTTCTTTTTTTGTAAAGATCCATATAGCGCTGAAAATCACCAAGACCAAACCGCATAACAGCGGGAAAAAGCCAGGGCCCGGCTTATGGAAATTGCCGAGACTTAAGGTGAATACGGAATAAATCATATCTGCTACGCCTATCAATATAAAAATCATTCCGGTAATACGTTCATACTTTTTCATAAAGTCTCTCACCCCCAAAATTTAATTTGTCATTATACATACTGATTTTATAGCAGCTTTCCTCCCCCTTTAACAGACACATTGAACAAGTAAAACATCAATTATTATTAAAGCAAATTTGATGCCAGTTTTTCTATTGTATTCTAAAATTTTCCAATTAATGTATTACATTTATAAACTGGCAACGACAAAAATCCATTGATTCGAAAATCACTTTTCACTTTCATCACTTTGCTGTCTTCAGAATATCAGTTAAAATATTGTTCGCAATTCAGATGTACAAGTTTAAAACAGAAATGTTAAACTAATGTTTCAATCCTGAAACTGTTGCCATTTCACATGATTTACTTGCAGAAATAAATTATTGAAAAACATGGATATATCATATAAAATAAAAAAAACGGAATAAAATGAATAATGGATGGGAAGCGTCAAGCATGTACCTAAATACCGCTTCGGAAAATATTCTTGATACGCACCAAAAGTTGGTACTGACTCCACAGGTCAGGCAATCCCTTCAGGTATTGTGCATGAACAGTCAGGAACTGTCTGAGCATATCAAGGAACAAGCTCTCGAAAACCCCATAATGGATATTGAATCCGTTTGTGAGGAAATGGATTATCAGGAAAAGCTGTTTAAAAAAATCGAATGGCTTTCCAACAGCGATTCCATGTACCGGGTTGATAATAATTATGTCCAGGATTCTGAAGATGATGAATACCCTTTGATTTCTTCCGATGAAGATTCTCTTGTCAAGGTACTGTTGATGCAGTTAAATACAATCAAATTGAATTCCAGACTTGCGATGACTTCAAAATATATCATTCACTCACTGAACAACCGCGGTTATCTGGAAACCTCACTGGAAATAATTGCAGAGATGTCAAATACAGATATTAAGCTCGCCAGAAGAGCTTTAAAAATAGTCCAGGACCTGGAGCCCTGGGGTGTAGGTGCAAGGAATCTGCAGGAATGCCTGATTATCCAGTTGAAAAAAATGAGAATATCAGATAATGACGTATATAAAATAATACTGAACTATCTGGAGGAACTGTCCAGGAACAAACTTAATACAATAGCCAATAAGCTTGGTATTTCCATAGAAGATGTGAAGAAAAAGCATTCTATCATAAAGTCGTTGGATCCAGCTCCCGGCTTGAAATATAATGACAAGGAAGCTATTTCGTACATTCATCCTGATATAACGGTTGTAAAATTCGGAACCCATTACGAAATATTGATAAATGACTTTCTGTACCCTACTATCCGCATCAACAGCTCTTACAGGGATCTTATCCATTCCGGCGACGAATCAATAAGAAGGTATATGGCTAAAAAAATGGATCAGGCCATATTTCTTATGAAAAGCATTATGCAGCGGAATAAGACTCTGCTTGAAGTAGCACGAGAAATTGTGGAAATTCAGAAGGAGTTTATGAACAAAGGCCCGGGACACGTCGTGCCCATGGTCTTGAATGACATAGCCGACAGACTTGGTTTGCACGAATCCACTGTCAGCCGTGCAGTCAGCGGAAAATATATGCAGTGTATCTGGGGTGCTTTTGAATTAAAATACTTCTTTTCATCTGCCGTCAACAACAGTAATGATTCCATGACACCTGAAAAAGTCAAGATACTTCTAAGAAAGATAATCGACAATGAGAACAGAAAAAAGCCCTTAAGTGATCAGAAAATATCTGAGAAATTAAGTAAAAAGATAGCCATATCGAGAAGGACTGTTGCCAAATACAGGGAAGAAATGAAAATACCGAATGCATCGGAAAGAAGAGAATATTAACCGTCCCCTATCATTAGTAATTAGAAACTATATCCGCCGCCATATCGCACCATTCCCACAGGCGCTGCGGCTCACCATTAAGTGAAATCAAGGTTTTCATATCAATTTCAACATTTGAATTGTATTTTCTGGCCAATCCACAGACATTTATCAGTTCCTTTCTCAAGGTTTCCTTCTCCCAGGTGTCTCCGACCAGGTAATTTGAGTTTGGCTTGAATGCTGCAACATAATCGCTGCCGATTTTCTCCATTGCTTCTTCAAGGCGGCTGTATGGTGAAACTGATATTTTGCGGAGATTGCCGAAACTTACCTTTAACTCGTTTATTTTATGGTCAAGCCTTTCACAACAGCCATAGGAATGTAATCCGAACAGATTGGCCCATTTCTTCTCATAGGCAAAAGCAAATTCCTCGCTCATTGCAGGTGAAACAGAGGTTAATATCTGATCAGAATTCTGGCCCCATATATCGCTTAATTTTGCACCAATTCCGCTCGGAGGGGGAGGGGGAAGTTTCGTTGTAAAGCCAAGGCCGTTATGCCCGATATTTTCAGCACCGTTATTTGATGAAAGTATTCCGAGACTTTCATATTGTTTTACACGCGTTATACAGGCATCAATATAGATTTGCGCTGCCTTATGCATCAAGTCAGGCTCAAGGGCAAAGTTATACAAGCCCTCATTAAGACCCATCCAGGTTAAAAGGTCATCCCAGAGAACACAGTGAAAATACGCCTTTCCAAACAATTTGACCTCAAGTATTCCATCGAAAATCTCCTGCATTTCATGGAATTTCTTCATGGTTGCATCTTCATCATATGATACAACAGGAGTTTTTATCAATGACAGATCATCTTCTGTTCTTATTTGAGGTTCAAAGTGCTTTGCTTTATTATACTCTTCTCCCTGGACAAATGAGGTCTCCGCTACCGAAGTTGTCGCTTCTATGCCGTATAATGAATCCTCTACAACTGCATGACATTTGATGGTTGGTTCAATCACCCTGTCGCATCTCAAATGTTTCCATTCATATATGCGAAGCAGCAAGTCCAGTTCAAGCTTTTTCAGTTCAGGGTCCTCAAGGGTTGTAGTAAGTTCATCCTCGTATCTTATAAGATAAAGCGGATAATCACGGACGTATATGACAGGCCGGATCATATTCAAATCATTGACAGACTGCCAGAGTTTTATGTTTGTCTGTTGAACAGGCAGTTCCGCTATTTCTCTTACCTGCCTGGCAAGTTCCCGTATCCTGTAAATATCTTTATTTGGCATACTTCAACACATCCCTTTGTTTCTTGAGCATTCCCTGTAACATCAGATTGTATCCAGAGAATCCAGAATTACGTCATCCTCCTCAGTTTCAATGCATATCACTGTATCAAGCAGGTCCGGCTGAGTTTCAGGAAGCTGGAAAATGACTCTGTGCTGCTTGCTCGCAGAACCATAAGTCTGAGTGAATTCAATCTCTTCTCCGGTCTGCATGATATACGCCCTGACTATTTTGTTTGCCAGGCAATGGATGTTCAGGTTCAGTTTCCAGTCGAAAACATGCATGAATAATTTACCGGGTTTATATGTAAACATGCCCCATTCCGTTTCATAAGGCATTACGGGGACAGGCCTGGTAGCATATATGCTTTCTCCGTTTGCAGAAATCCACCTTCCAACCTGCTTTAATATATCCACACTGGGTTTCGGAATGATTCCCCTTGCATCCGGCCCCACATTCAATAGATAGTTGCCACCCCTGCTGTTTATCTTTACAAGAAGCTTAACCAGTTCTTTCGGTGATTTCCAGTTGTCATCGAAATACTTGTAGCCCCATGTGTCGTTGAGTGTGGCAGGCACTTCCCAATCGCCGTAATATGGGAGATAGGGAATTTTATTATCTCCTGTAGACATATAATCTCCAAATTCGTTGCCAATACGCCCGCTGACAAGGCAATTCGGCTGTATGCTTTTTACAAGTTTTGCGAGCTCAAGGCTGTGCTCAGGTGACATTATCATTGGAGTATCAAACCATATCAATCCTATATCCCCATACTGCGTCAATAATTCTTTTATCTGGGGTTTGCATTTTTCCTCCAGGTATTTCTTAAAATCCTTTTTCTCATCAGGAACCGGTCCATAGCTGCAGTCTGTCCTTTCAAGTTATCAGGATACGCTTGCCGGCTCGGGCAGCGGTCTTTTTATCCGGTCGGTTTTATACCCGAAGCCGTTACCCTCCAGGCTGTACAAGTATACCTTCCCATTCCTTCTCTTATAAATCCCGGGGTGCACTTTTGCTTCATAGCTTGAAGCCTCAGGATAGAACTGCATCCCATTGGTCTCTACTCCCATAATGGTGCCTGCATGACTGGCCAATAAAACATGGGGTATCTGTGCCAGCATGGGATTTGTAAGATCCTGTACCATCAGTGTCATACCATGGGCCTTCGCCCAGCACAAGCTCAGAAGAGCTCCCGTCTGAGTCTTGCAGGTTTTGAGAGCCACACCTGTCCATCCCAGTTCTCGCCCCAGTTTTACAAGGTGCCAGTCGTGTGCGCTTTCATCCATGAAAAGCGGTTTTCTGGCACTCACACTTCTGACATCGATACTGTATTTTTCAAGATCATATGGGAACGGCTGTTCAATATAAAGAATCCTGGCATATACTGCCGGGTGTTCCTTCATCAGTCTGTCAAGAATGTCATTAACATAAGCGCATTCAGTTACCTGGCAGTTGAAATCGGCAGTCAGCCAGTCAACATTGTTCTCCTGCGATATCTTTCCCACGGTGACAAGCCTTTCATAGTCCCATACAGGATCCGTACCTGTGAGCTTGACCTTCAAACACTTAAGCCCGTCAGTTTTAATCCAGTCGTCCAATATTACGGGATACCCGTCATTTGGATTTTCAGCTGTCCCATCATCCTCCAGCAGGTCCTTCCCCCCTACCAGATGCCAGGCAACAAGCTCTTTCTCCGGCTTTACAAGGTAATCCGCCGGGTATTTCCCTGCAAATGACACTGCCGATTTTTCTGCAGGTTCGAGATAATAGGAAAGGTCTTTGTTCATATACTCACAGTTATATGTCTCGTAAGTCGGAACACCGTTAACATTGCCATAAGCATCATGAATGGCAATATCAAATGCCGAGAAGCAAACCAGAGCCGCAAGATATGGCAGAGGCTCCTCCAATTTCCGGGACTTGTTGAATTGCTCCTGCAGCTTCATCAGAACATCCTTCTGAAAAGTATGCCCCAGCTCCATGGGGTGTCCCTGAAGGTCAAACACTGACAGATTTTCCGCAATAAGCTGGCAAAAGCTTTTCAATGCACTTTCACGCACCTCATAGCTCAAACTTCCGGGCCATACCCATTGAACGCTCAGCGGGGTCTCTCCCCATCCCTCGATTGTCTTTCCCTGCCTGTTTTCCACCTGGATGCAAACCCTGGCACATGTCACAGTGGTTAATACCTCCGGGCCGAACTTCAAGGGTATGCGGGTCTTTACCGGCAGGAAATAAAGCCGTAATCCTTTTACCTTTATATCATAAGCTTTCATTTTGTTATTCACATCCTCATGCAGTATCTTTTATGCCATTGTCTCCAGCATATCCCAGTTTACTTGCATTTCCAGCTTCTGACCCTTCAAATAGGCCTGAATGTCGCTCACAACCTGATTGCCTATATGAATGCTGGGTCCGCCTGCAAGGTGGGAAGTATATATAATATTAGGCAGTGTACGGATAGGGCTGTTCAAATCTGCAGGTTCCGGATCCGAAACATCCAGGAATGCAAAAAGGCGACCTTTTTTCAATTCAGCTATGAGTGCGGCTTCATCAACGCATGCTCCTCTAGAAGTGTTGATGAAAACGGCGTCATCCTTCATTGCCTTGAATTGCTCTTCCCCCATCATGTGGAAGGTGGCTTTTGTATTTGGAGTGTGCATTGTTACCGCATCGCTCTGCTCACACAATTCCATCAGAGTATCCACTTTGATTGCTCCAAGTTCCCTGGCCTGTTCCTTTGTTATGTACGGATCATACAAAAGTATGCGTACATTGAACGGCTGTAAAAGCTTTAAAAGGTATCTGCCCACTCTTGATGCTCCGATAACGCCGATGGTGGAAACCGAAAGATAAAGCTTGTTATCGGGCTTAGCACCGCTTATGGTTTCATTTTGCTGTGAATTGGGAATTATCCTTCTCAAACCTATTATCAGCTCACCGAGTGCCATTTCAGCAACGGTCTTTCCTATGGCAGGTGCACAAGAAGCAATTATAAGATCTCTGCCCTTGATGTCGTCTGTGAAAAATCCCTTTACAGTCCCGGCTGCATGCTCCCACAACTTTATGGTCGGACAGCTGTCAAGTACTAATTTTGTTGGTTTGGCAGTTCTCCATGAGCTTACAGCTATTTCACAGCCTTTAAGCAATGAGCAGGCTTCTTCCTCTGTAAGCTGCTCGTTTTTTTCATTCCATACAACATTCACAATATTCTCAAGTACTTTTTTGCTCTCCGGACTAAATATTGCATTTTGTGCTTCCTTAGGTATTAAAATTCCGACTTTGACCATAAATACCACCCCATTCTGATAATTTCATATTTTATTCTATATGATTTTGTTTTCTTCATGAATAGCAAAATACATAAAATATTTGTCATTATGTGTGATTTAGTCTATAATGTTGCTATGAATACGACATTACTCTATATACATAAAAACAAAAGTACAAATCAAGGTAAGACCACCAGCCATTCCCATGACTTCTGGCAGCTGGAAATTGTCATTCATGGACATATACCTGCTGTTGTATGTGGAAGAAGGATAATTCTGAATGCAGGTGAAATGCTCCTGATAAAACCCGGATCCGAGCATGAATTCACGTATGAAGCTCCTGGAACCTCCTGGATTACTCTTAAATTTGATACGGAAGAAAACATGGAGGAACCAATTGAGAGCGTTATAAGGCATTCCTTATTTACCAACAGGCTGATATCCTCTCTCGAAGCCATCATCCACAGCACCATTCTGGAAGTATATGAGAAAAAAGCGGTTGAGGGCCATATCGAGGCACTTTTTTGCTATCTTAAATCTACAGAATTCACAAGGTCTGCCGATAAGAAAAATTCATTTATTGCAGACATTACAGGTTATATTAGGGGTCACGACGGTATGCAGATATCCATAAACGAACTTGCTGCCAAGCTGTCGTATACGCGCAGCCATCTTTCGAAGGAATTCAAGAAGCAGACCGGAGAGTGCCTTAAGTCCTACATTGACAGGATCAGACTGGATAAGGCGAGGGAAATGCTTTCATACAGCGATTTTTCCATATCCGACATTTCTTTCCAATTGGGCTTTAAGGATATTTTTTCGTTTTCCAGGTTCTTCAAACACCGCACAGGCACCTCCCCAAGAAAATACAGGAAGATTGTCTAGTGATATATAAAAAACGGGTGACAAGATTTATATTTCATGTCACCCGTTTTTTAAAAACTCCGCCGGAAGTGAAACCCGGCTGTATATTTTTATACTTTTTCAGACCTGATGTTTGTTCAAATTGCGGGTGTTACTCCGCTTTAAGCTTGTGCTCCGGTATCTGCCGCCACCGGAGGGGTATAAACCCGTTGAGCCAGTTCCGCATCCAGCATCAGCAATCCGCGTCCGTCATTACCAATAAGTCTGAGCTTTTTCAGGATGTTTTCAGCAGTTGCTTCCTCTTCTGCCTGTTCTGTTACAAACCACTGCAGGAAGGCATTTGTTTTGTGATCCCTTTCTTCCAGCGAAATATCAACAATATTATATATGGATTTGGTAACAAACTGCTCGTGGGCAAGTGCCAGAGAAAAAACCTCTTCCGGAGATTCAAAATCCGTTTTCGGTGCATCAATCTGCAGTAAAGTCACTTTCCCTCCTACATGGTTTAGAAAATTGAAAAATTTCAAGGCATGATCCCTTTCCTCCTGCAGCTGTACGTGGAAGAAATTCGCAAAGCCGTTAAGGTTCTGTGCCTGGAAATACGCTTCCATGGACAAATACAAATACGCTGAATAAAATTCCTTCTGAATCTGTTCATTAATTATTCTTTCCAACCGCGTGCTTATCATGACAATATCCTCCTAAACAATTTTATTATATATACTTCCCATAACCTTCCGCTAAATTTACAGGACAAATTTTTATTATCATAAAAATATATATACCCCAAAAATACCTGAAACAACATTAAAATAAACCGTCTATAAAAAATTATCGCATTGGTACAGGTAACTTTTTTCTCCGATACATCATATATTACTTGTATGAATATTCACATTGGCAAAGATGCTTTTGTAAAGCATCTTTTTTAGTGATTATAAAAAAAGGAAGTGAAACTTTATGTGCGGAATTGCAGGATGGATAAACCTTAAAGCAGATATATCCCAGCAATATCACACAATTGAAAAAATGGCAGCCAGTCTGGCTTCCAGAGGCCCCGATGCAGAAGGGATGTGGTTGTCACCCCATGCGCTCCTGGGACACAGGAGGCTTGTAGTCGTTGATCCTGCAGGTGGCGGACAGCCAATGGAACGTGAACTGGAAGGAAGAAAATATGTCATTGTGTACAACGGTGAACTGTATAATACGTTGGACCTTCGTAAAGATCTGGAGAACCGGGGACATGTTTTCCAAAGCAATTCCGATACTGAGGTTTTGCTTGTGTCATATATGGAATGGGGAGTTGATTGTATTGAACATTTGAATGGAATATTCGCTTTCGGAATATGGGATGATGCCTGCAGACAGCTGCTTTTAGCCCGTGACAGGTTTGGTGTGAAACCGCTCTTTTATTTCGTAGGTAATGATTCTCTGGTTTTTTCATCAGAAATAAAGGCTCTATTCTGCCACCCATTTATCAATCCTGAGCTTGATACCGAAGGGCTTGCTGAGATTTTCGCCCTTGGTCCCGCACGCACACCCGGGCATGGAGTCTTTAAAGGAGTATCTGAATTAAAACCTGCTCACTGTATGGTTTTCAACTCTGAAGGGATGCATATACGTAAGTATTGGTCGTTGGAAAGCCATCCGCATGAGGATGACCTTAAGGAAACAATTGAAAAGGTAAGATTTCTGCTGATAGATTCAATCGAAAGACAATTTGTTTCCGATGTTCCTGTCTGCACCTTTCTTTCCGGAGGGCTGGATTCAAGCGCTATAACCGCACTCGCCGCGGCCCATTTCAAAAAAACGGGAAAGGGCACGTTGAATACCTATTCCATAGATTATATTGACAATGATAAATACTTTAAGCCCAGTATGTTTCAGCCTAATTCCGATGCTCCATGGGTCAGGTTTGTGAGTGAATGCTTTGAAACAAACCACCACTACATAACAGTAGACACACCCCAGCTGACAGAAGCGCTCACAGGTGCTGTCACTGCACGTGATCTCCCGGGAATGGCGGATGTTGACTCGTCGCTCTGGCTGTTCTGCCGTGAAATCAAAAAGGATGCAACGGTGGCGCTGTCGGGGGAGTGTGCCGATGAGGTCTTCGGGGGCTATCCCTGGTTTCACAACGAAGAAATGCTTAATTCAAATACCTTTCCCTGGTCCAGGTCGATGAATGAACGTACAAAGGTGCTTTCACAGGATTTTATTCGTGCAATCAAACCGGAAGAGTATGCAAAGAGAAGGTATTCCGAGACCCTTGACGAAGTACCCGTACTACCGGGAGAAGAGCCTTTGGAAGCACGGAGGCGTGAAATATTCTACTTAAACATAACCTGGTTCATGTCCACCCTGCTTGACCGTAAAGACCGTATGAGTATGGCTACAGGACTTGAAGTCAGGGTACCTTACTGTGACCACCGGCTGGTACAGTATGTATGGAATATCCCCTGGAGCATGAAGATGCTTAACGGGAGGGAGAAAGGCATAATGCGTGAAGCACTCAGGGGTATACTTCCCCAGGATATAATTGAACGAAAGAAGAGTCCATATCCAAAAACACACAACCCGGCATATGAAAGAGCGGTCAAAAACAGGCTTCTTGAGATTATAAACGATGGCACCTCTCCCCTGCTGGAGCTGATTGACGTTACGAAGGTGCGTACGCTGGCGCAAAGCGAGTCTGATTACGGCAAGCCGTGGTTCGGGCAGTTGATGGCAACTCCTCAGCTGTTTGCATACCTGATACAGGTGGATACCTGGCTTAGACAATATAAAATCAGGATTGTATAACAGCATTCACTGTCAACGAGTTTTTCATCAGGTAGTTTCCCGGCTGTTTCGGAAGATGTTTTAAAGATTCCTTGAGTTCCATATTTCATCCTTAGAGTAATTAATTCTGTACAGATTAATTATATCACACATATGGCTTCTTTTATGATATAAAAGAAGCCATACTTCCTTGAAGTGACAATTCAATAGACATAAACTTCTCCTTATACTATAGGCTTTCAGCACTTCACTGATTACAATAACAGTGCTATATGAATACTATTGTGCAGCATATGGATAATGTTAATATGGTTTAATACCAGCTTATTTCATAATTATATAAATATTATGAAAAAATGCTTTTTAGTTCTTTCAAAACAGACGTTTCCCTATATACCCAACGATTCATATCATTATTTTTATTTTTTATAATATCCTCATTATTACTAATTGCCGCATCAATGTTAATCCATTGAGGACTAAAATCCAATTCTGCCTCATAATCATCTAATTGCTGAATTGTTTGATTTTCTGGCACTTCACAGAGATAATAATAAGAAATCATTTCAAATATTGAATCTTCTTCAAATTCATCTAAATTTCTTTCAGTAAAAATGCCCATTCTTTCTTTTACCTTGCTAATTAAATAACCTGTTTCTTCCTTTACCTCCCGCTGTAAGGTTTCCTCATGTTTTTCTTCATTTTTTATTCCACCACCGGGAAACTTATAATCTCCCTTATTGGTTTGTACCATGAGAAGATTATTATTTCGTAAAATAACCGCTCTTACAGCCTCTCTATAATTGATTTTTACTTCTTTTCCATTTATCTTTTTAATTCCTAATATATTATTAAAAAGCATTTCATTAACTCCCTTATTCTTTATAGATAAGATAATTCATAAAATTCAACCATTACCTTATTGATACCTTCATCCGTTTTAAACCAATTTTATTTATCCCTTGTGTTTCAGTAGGACAAATAATAAATTGAGTTTGTTGATAAAGTACTTGATAATACGTAAGACATCGCCGTGTATGAAAAGATTTACAACAAAGCATAGCTTTTTGAATATTTAAATTATACTTGTCGGTGATTTTTATGGAAAAATAGCATTCTCATATGTATTTGTGGCGCAAGGTGGCGCAAGGGACGTTTCTTGATAAATTCTCATCATCAACACCTGCAAAGGGTCACAACCTCCTGGAATAGCACCTTGTATTGCTGTTCCTCCATGTATAACCTGAATCCCTCACTGCACAGCCTTGAGATTCCTGCCATCGACATGTTGCCTATATTGCTGCAGATTTCTTTGTAGCTTAACCCACACAACGCCCTCTGTACAAATGCCAGGAATGCCCTCGCCTTTCCTGCTGCCCTCCTGTATTTAAGCTGTATGTAATCCCTGGAGGGAAGCTTCAGTCTTTCTGAGATAAGTGCCATAACCTGACCGGGTTTTGCCTCCCGTATTATTACCTTTCTCTCATCATGCGTTATGTTCCGGACAACATTGTCCATGCACTTCATTATTCCTTTTACATTACCTGTATCAAGGTGTTTTTGTGTGAACTCTATATACCTCTTTGCTGCAAGTTTTTTATCCGTTATGTTAAAAAGTCCTAATACGTATCC
>Ga0129298_10000811_pt1 | contig 12922 bp, 10 predicted proteins | sample I19B2metaG_FD_94707 | JGI IMG/M metagenome (GOLD analysis project Ga0129298, IMG submission 94707) | Lake sediment bacterial and archeal communities from Gulf of Boni, Indonesia to study Microbial Dark Matter (Phase II) - ​I19B2 metaG | ecosystem: Environmental > Aquatic > Freshwater > Lake >... | reverse complement strand
CTGCCTATATGCCCTGGGGGCACGCCCTTTCTGCCATTGCCCTGCTTCAATCAGCCACTTCCGTACGGTCTCTTTGCTAAGCTCTATGCCATCGAACTCATAAAGCTTTTCTGCTGTTAGTGTCGGCCCAAACCCCTTATACTTTTGAAGGTACAACACTACAACCCTGTCCTTAAGTTTCTTAGGTGATCTTCTGCTTGACTCCCTGCCACGAGATCGATGCTGTATCCCTTTATCCCCTTCTTCCCTTATTCGCTTTACTATCCGCCCTATCTGCCGCTCACTCAGGGATAATATTTCAGCCGCCTCTACCTGTGTCAGTTCTCCCTCAAGTACTTTGTGAATCACGTGTAACCGCTTTAATTCTTTCTGCCTCATAATGAAAATGTCCTTTCCAGCCATCCTGCCTCCTTCTAAAAACGGGCAGTATAGCACTTTGCATACGGGACATTTTCATTTTGCTCTAATAAGACATGATCATTTTGCTGTTACAGCAAAATAAATTGCTGATAATTTATATGATTTATTATATTAATGATTTAATTATGATGTGAAAAGCTTTGTTATTTGCAATAAAGAAAGCCCCATCAACAAAAAGGGATCTTCTCAATCTAATTACAGTTTAACGACATTGATCGCCTTGGGGCCTTTCGGGCCTTTCTCAATATCAAAGCTAACTTTGTCACCTTCAGCAAGAATCTTAAAACCACTGCCTTGGATGGACGTGTGGTGGACAAAAACATCAGTACCGTCTTCAGCAGTAATGAATCCGAACCCTTTACTCTCGTTAAACCATTTCACAGTTCCTTGTGCCATTTCATTTACCCTCCAAGCAAATATGAATTACCATTTCAAATCAGCATCATTATATCAGGTTTGAGAGGTGTACTGTTCAGGAAGAAGCAGACCGGAAACCTTTCTTCCTGTAACAAACGCCTCGTAAATTTCAAATAGAGAGCAAGAGTGCACATAGAAGTCCTCGCCGGCGACATTTTGTAATTCGTGATGAGTACATTTGGAAAGAGATGACCCTGTGGAAGGTCAGAGAGCGTTTGTTACAGCCACAAGTAAACGTTTATAGGAGTTTAAAAGTCTTCATCACTCCTTTATCAAGTCAGCGTTCTGAAATCTTTTCATACTATGTGGAGTATAACCTGAAACAATTGTCTAAATTCCAGAATCCACAAGATATATATTGAATAAAAAAATGATAAGAAAAAGATACGCCTAATATTCTGAACATGACTAATTTGCTCTAAGGTTACCCTAAGAGTTTTATATTAATGATAAAGTGTGGAAAGGGTTTGCCTTGCAGTACAGTCTTAGAGTAAAGAAAAAACGGCAATGGTAATGGACAATGGTAACTTGAAGCTATGAAGACAAGAACAACTTTTCTTGGTATAGGACCGTTTTTTTCTCTTGACAGGTGCCCTCTATATGGGTGCCCTCTATATGAGGTACAACTAAACGATTTTTAGGAATTGAAATGTTAAGGATTACTGGTAATACTTATGTGAGTAAATACAAACTGTATCTGTTAAGACATTCTCATTATAATTATCATGTTTAACCAAATGCTACATCAAGTACCATCATTAACGCAAAACCAATCATTGCTCCTGCAGTTGCTAAATCTGTATTTCCTCCACGCTGAGATTCTGGAACGAGTTCCTCAATTACGACAAAAATCATAGCACCAGCAGCAAAAGCCAAAGCATATGGTAGGATAGGTTGTGCAAGAATAACAGCCGCTGCACCAATAATACCTGCAATTGGTTCAACCATTCCCGATAACTGACCATACCAGAAACTTCTAAAACGAGACATTCCCTCACGGCGAAGAGGTAAAGATACTGCAAGACCTTCTGGAAAATTTTGAATCCCGATACCAATAGCTAAGGCAATTGCTCCTGCTATGGTTGCATATGGAATACCTGCGGCAACAGCCCCGAAGGCAACTCCTACTGCAAGCCCCTCCGGGATGTTATGCAATGTTATGGCAAGAACAAGCAAAGTGCTCCTTTGCCAACTTGTTTTTATTCCTTCAGCTTCCTCCATCGGGAAACCAAGGTGCAGATGAGGAAGTATTTTATCAATACCTCGTAAGAATATCCCTCCAAAAAGGAAACCTGCTGCAGCTGGAACCCATGCAGGAATGTCTTTGCCTTCTGACATCTCAATGGCAGGAGCGAGCAGTGACCAAAAACTTGCAGCAACCATAACTCCGGCAGCAAAGCCAAGCATCACATCGAGTGTTTTCTTGCTTATATCCTTGGCTATAAACACACCTGCTGCACCAAGAGCGGTCACTCCCCATGTGAAACAAGTTGCAATAAGAGCCTGCAGCACAGGATGAAGGTTTTGGAAAAATTCTATCACATTTTTAAAATTCTCTAATCCTTATTAAAAAGGTACCATTCATTGCTTTTTCTATGAAGCCAGCTCCACGGGCTGAAGCCTGTGGTTTCAGGCAACAAAGCCTGATATCACTCCGCTTCGCTCTGAGCAGACTTTTATCCACGAGTTGAAAACTCGGTTTTAATTTATACCTATACCCTATACTACTTATTTTTGAGTATCACACCAATTATATGCACTCTTTCTAATAGATCTTCTCCATGTGGTGCTTCTCGGAGAGCTTCTGTTAAGTCTTCTCCTGCCTGATGAAGTACTTGATGTTCTCCATTCTTCCAATGAAAACTATTGGATACATCATATACTTTTCCACTAAATGCTATATACGGCTTAGTACCATTTTTACCACTATGTTGGGCGAGTTCTTGTTCTGTAAACTTTTTCATATAAAAACTTGGTGATTATATAGTAAAAAGCAGAGAGGCTACCATAATTACTTATAGTACACCGCTGCTTTTTATAGTTTATTTTAGAAATTTAGAGACAAATGGAGACGTATCACCTCGCCGCATGAAGTGTCCAGAAGGTCCCTCACCCAAAAATTCAGAAAACCATGATTCGTGTTCCACTTCCTCATTAAGGATTGCCAGAGATAGATCATAGGTTCTGTGATCTTTACCAGAAGTCATATTACAGATTTGAGTATATCCCCTAACTGCACACCTTTCCGCTTCCACCAATACTTTCAACATTGCCGCAATATCTCTTGGATCCTTTGGTAAGCTGGCTGGGGGACAGGCTGAAATATCATGAAAGGCATTCATGTTTTCTGGCAATTTACCACCAAGTTCATAAATACGAGGAACAAGGGCTTCAAAATGATTTCTGTCTTCAATACGTGCCACTTCAGCAATCTCCTTTATTCCCTCGCCATCTAAACCTATTAGGTTCACTCTTAAAATTGTATAGTAATAATATGTTGTGAGCTCTGCTGAAGCATTCTTGATCAGTAATTCTAACAATTGGTCAACATTAATCCCTGCCTTTTCAACCATTTCTCTTGCTACTTTTGCCATTTTTACCTCCTTTTTAATTGTTAAACAAGTTACAAGTTTCTATTAATCTTTCCCTTCTTTCAAACTTTTGCTATGCGATATTATTAATCTACATCTAAAATGCAAATAATAGATATCAGCATTAATCTGATTTTTTTGTAAGATTATGACTTTGCTCAGTGTAAGTTTTTTTCCTACAAAAACAGTAGTTATAGGTTGACAAGTTGCTTCACTGCAATTTGAGGATTTTCACTTGTAATGTTGTATTAGGAGGAAAGATTTAAAATCACAATTTATGTTATCTCTTGCTTCTGTAGTTAAGTAGAACTGATCTTATTTATCTCCATTTATAATGTTGTATTTTATGGAAAGATTTAAAATTCACACTTTCAGGAAGGACAAAACAGGGAACGGTAACTTTGCCTTACATTGACTGCTATGCGTTGTCAATGAAATTACAACAAGAATTTTGGACAAAGGGTTAAAGTTTCTAAACAAGAGTAGGAGTTTTGGAAAAATATTATTTAGATGTCATAAAATCGTCATAAAACTATGTAGAAAACGATATATTTATATGAAAGCATAGATAAATTATTTTGCTGCACAATTCTTTGGAAAGAAAGAAAAAATAAGCATTTTCAAGCTATTACGGAATCTCTTAATTTGAATTAGGAAACCTGTGCTCTATCCTACTGAGCTAAGGGGGCATTAAACAGTAGACTAGTAAACAGTATACAGCAATCAGTAAAAACCAGCAATTTATATTCTGGCAAAACTTTTCAGATTTTTAGCTTGATAGATATCTTTTAACTCAAGCCTTTTTTCTATATCCCTTAAAATCTCCTGTCTGCTTTTGTCCCACCGGGGTGCTATCAGGATACCATCGGGTGCAGTAGCAAAGAGTCTCTGGAGAACTATCCCTGGAGAGAGCCTTACTATGAATTCAGTTACAAAATCGAGATACTCCTCATAATCGAAAACATGAAAGGGGTTTTCTCTATATATCATTTCGAGAGGTGTGTCTTTTACCACCTGAAGCTGATGAATCTTTAGAAAATCAATAGGAAGATGTGAGACCTCATCAGCCATCAAAAGCATCTCATCTTTAGACTCTGTAGGGAAGCCGACTATGACGTGGACGCCAATAAATATACCTCTATCCTTTGTCATATCAAGGGCTTTCAGAAAGGTATTATAGTCATGGCCCCTGTTAATGAACTCAAGGGTTCTGTCATAGATTGACTGCATGCCATACTCAATGAGAATGAAATACCTCTTTGCAAGCTCCTCCAGCAGCAGAATCTTTTCCTCATCCACAGTATCAGGACGCGTACCGATCGCGAGCCCTATGACCGAAGGTTCTGAAAGTGCTTCTTTGTAAAGGCGCTCTAACTCATCAACAGGAGCATAGGTATTTGTATAGGGCTGAAAATAGACAAGGAACTTCTCGGACTTATATCTCTTTCTGATATGAGTGATTCCGTTTCTTATCTGTTCATTGAGGGACAGGGTTGGTTTACATGAGCTCGGCCTGAAACTGTCATTGTTACAGTAAATGCAGCCTGACGTGCCGATTGTTCCGTCCCTGTTCGGACAGGTGAATCCCGCATCCACATTCACCTTATACACAGTGGTATTAAATTTCTTTTTAATATAAGAACCAAAGGAATTGTATCGTTGTGGCATATTCAATTATTTATTTTTGTCAGTGGTTCTGTCAATCAACCATCATTTGGACAGAAAAGACCGCCTCAAAATTTTTATAATAGACAAGATATTTATTATAATCACTTTCCTCTCTGTCATTATCTGGCTTGACCGGATAATCCAGATATTCAGAGGAAATGGTTCTCTATCCACATACCTATAGGCAAACGGAGTCATAGAGCAAGTAAATTTCTGGATTCCCCGATCTCGCCCGCCTAAAGCGGACAAGTCGGGGAATGACATGGTTTGTTATTGGAATTATCCGCTTAATTACACGAGGACCCTTAAAAAATTATTTCAGCCTTTTTCCAATCTCCTCCCAATCCTTTACTTCCACCGAACCCTCTACACCAACAAAGCTGAAGGCAAGCGGGTTAAAATCCCTTGCTGATTCGATCACATAGGGACCTCCGATTACAGCCTTGATTTTAAAACCTTGTTCAATAATCTCATTAAAAATCACACCCTGGTCCCAGGAGATTACAGGTAGAATTATGAATTTATTCTTCTTCAACCATTTCTTTATAGCTTTTGATGAAAGGGCTCCTGTCTGTAGAAAGACCATCGGATATCTTTTGTTGAGCTTTTGTATTACCTTCTGGCTTCCCTTCCTTGGATCTTGTGAAAATCTCTCTAAGAGACTGCCTTCTACATCGATAAAGACGATCTTCGCTCCTTTCTTAAGGGAGAAAAGTAACCCCTTTCCTTCTTCTTTGCCTGATCGTGTTTTTACTGTGTATATCCCGGTTCTTAGTGGAATAAACTCCTTAAAGGCAAACCCATCTCCACCTGAAAGACTCTTTCCAAGAGATTTCCCATTGACAAAGAACTCTACTACCTCACCACCTTTGCGGAAGAGTTTTCCCTTTACTTCGGCCTTGAGCATAACCTTCTTGCCTGTAGGAACAACCATGTCATGGACGATGATATCTGATAGTGCTTTGGCTGAAAACGTGAAGAATAAAACGATAGAACAGATGGATGTAACTAAAACTCTCATCAACATGTTTCTCCAATACTAAATATTTTCTTTTACTATACATTATATCTTCACTTTAACTTCAAGGGAATATAGTAAAAACAGGAGTTGACAGCCTTCGAGTGTTTTCAATAGACTTACGTTGAAGGGAGGGGTTATGGAAAAAATAGACCTTAAAAAATATGCTATTCCAGTAGAAAGGCTTCGATGGATATGCCCTGAGGAACTTTTTAAATTCGATTGTACTTCAGATATAGAGCCTCTTAAGGAATTTATTGGACAGGATAGGGCGCTCAATTCCATCAATTTTGGACTTGCTGTAGAAAGATCAGGATATAACCTCTTTCTGACAGGACTTACCGGAACCGGTAAGGCGACAACCATCAAGGGCTGCCTGGAAAGATTCATCGCAGAGAAAAAGGCAAAGGGAGCTAAGTATCAGCTGTATGATTGGTGTTATGTGTATAACTTTTCTGATCCTGATCGTCCAAGAATCTTGAAATTGCTACAGGGTCTTGGAAAGTCTTTCAGGGATCATATGGATGGTCTGCTTAAAACCCTGAAAGATGAGATACCAAAGGCTTTTAGCAGTGAGGAATACTCCAAACGAAAACAGGAGATCATGGAAGAACACCAGAGAAAATATCAGGAAATTATGGATGCCCTTGAATATGAAGCCAAAGAAAAAAGTCTTATGATACAACTTTCCTCCATGGGTGCTGCTGCCGTACCTGTGGTCAATGGAAAACCCATGTCAAGAGAAGAATTCCTATCGCTTCCGGAAAAAGAAAGGGAGAAGATTGAATCTAAGCGCCTGGAAATGATGAGGAAGGTCGATGAGACGTACACCCGTCTCCGGGAGATGGAAAATGAGGTAGCAGAAAAAATGAAGGAGATCGATCTCAGGATTGGAGAATTTGCCGTCTCCCGCCCCTTTGAGGAGATCCTCAGGGTTTACCGTGAATATCCGGATGTAATTAATTTTCTTAAAGAGGCAAGGGAATATACCCTCACGAAACTGGATATATTTACCCAGCCTCCTATGCCTCCACAGCTTCCTAACTTTCCTCCCGCAGCAAGCATAGACTCCTTTATTGCATATAAGGTAAATGTTTTTGTAGATAACAGTTCGTTTGATGGTCCTCCCGTTATCATCGAACCGAATCCTAACTGGTTCAATATGTTCGGTAAGGTTGAAAGAAGGGCATTCATGGGCACCTATGTGAGCGACCATGCAATGATAAAACCAGGGGCTATCCAATTAGCCAACGGGGGCTATTTGATTCTTAACATCCGCGATGTCATACTCAGTCCAGGAGTCTGGGAAAGCCTCAAACGAGTTATCAGAACGAAAGAAGTTCGGGTGGAAGACCCCATGGAACAACTCAGCTTTCTCACGCCCCAGGGTATGAGGCCCCAACCTATGCCGGTTGAGATCAAAATAGTGGTAATGGGTGACGACAACCTCTATCAGCTCCTCTCTGCCTATGATGAAGATTTCTGGGAGATGTTTAAGGTAAAGGCTGATTTTGATTTCCAGGTCGAACTCACAGAAGAAAACATAATGGCTTATGCCTGTTTCATCCGTGCCTGCTGCGATGAAGAAAAACTTCTGCCATTCGACCGTTCAGGGGTTGCAAAGGTCATAGAATTTGCAGCCAGGGCAGTGAGTGATCAGGAAAAACTCTCTACCAGATTTGGCCAGTTAAAAGATTTACTCATCGAAGCTGATTACTGGGCAAAAGAATCCCAGAGCCAGATGATAAATGGAGAACATGTAGAAAAAGCCGTGAGAGAAAAAATCCATCGGCTCGACCTGGTGGCAGAGCGTATCCGTCAGCTTATTGTCGAAGGTACTCTCATGGTTGATGTAAAAGGAGCGTTTATCGGACAGGTCAATGGTCTCTCTGTGTATGACCTCGGTACCTTCAGCTTTGGACGCCCTTCCCGCATTACAGCAAAAACCTTCCTGGGAAGACGGGGTGTGATCAACATAGAGAGAGAATCACAGCTGAGTGGTCGCATCCATGACAAGGGCGTCCTCATCTTATCCGGCTACCTTGGGTGGAAATATGCCCAGGATAAACCATTGTCTCTTTCAGCAAGTCTCTGTTTTGAGCAGTCCTATACCGGCATAGAAGGAGATAGTGCATCCTCTACAGAGCTTTATGCAATCCTGTCCAGCCTTTCTGATCTGCCCATCAGACAGGATATAGCCGTAACAGGATCAGTAAACCAGAAAGGTGAGGTTCAGCCTATAGGAGGAGTTAACCAGAAGATTGAGGGATTCTTCGATGTATGTAAGGCAAAGGGATTAACAGATGACCAGGGAGTCATGATCCCCCACCAGAATATCAGGAATCTGGTGCTGAGAGAGGATATTGTAAAGGCCGTGCAGGATGGACAATTTCACATTTATGCTGTAAGAGCCATTGATGAAGGAATTGAGATCTTAACAGGTGTACCGGCAGGAGAGAAAAAGGCGGATGGTACTTATCCGGAAGATACAGTTAATTACCGGGTAGACAAGCGCTTCAGGGAATTGGCTGAAGGGGCAAAGGAATACTATGGTTCTGTGCCAGAGGCCTCATAGCTAAGGATTTACCTCGAGTCCGTAAAAAATAGGGAATTCCTCAAGACGAAAGGGATAATAAGCGGAACAGATTAAGACTTGAGCAGAAGCTTCCTTATATCCCCTACTCTGAGGGTAATCTTGTTAGAATCAAGGTATTCCAGAATTGGAAGGGCATACTTTCTTGTTGTAGCGAGGATGTCTCTGAATTCAGCTACTGTCATTTCAGACTTTTTGCTGAAAAAATTCTTGAGGGTCTCGATCATCTTATGGTAAATAGAAGACGTCAAATACATAGATTCACTGATCCTCACAAGACTTCCCTCTTTCACCATGAGTTTCAAGATATCTGAAAGATGTTTCTGATCCAGCTTGAGGGATTGTGATAATTCTTCCTTGCTCGGAGGTTGAAATCCGCCTTTCTGCAGGAGATCAAGGATCCTCGCCTTCAGTGTCTCCTCTGCCTGGGACAGAACAGTACTGAAAGTCCTGAGACGGATTATCTCCTTCTCCATAACAACATCTTTTAGAGATGTAATTAGTCCACCGAAGAGTCTTGGTTCTAAATTTAGTGAGACTCTGAGTTCCTCTTTTGGCATCCCGGGTTTCAAGGGGTTTTTCGCATGGAAATTCTTCAAGGTCTGAAGAACCTTTTCTCTGAAAGAATCAAAAAAGGTCTTATGGATAAGGACATCCTCTACAGTGAATAGAAGCCCATTTTTTCTGAGTATCTCTATCGATTCCCTTATCGCAGGTATTTCAGCCTTTATCCACCCATCAAGAGCCATTGTAGAAATACCATGAAGCCCTGATTGTAAAACCTTTAAAGAAATCCTGTCACTGAGGCTGCCTTTCTCGAATGTCGATAGGGTTTCAGCAATGTCTTTCTGTCTCCTTTTAGGTGGAGACGGGTCGAATATCTCTCCTCCACCAATCGTCTCAACAGGAGAAAACCTCCTTATGATGTATCTATCTCCAGACATGGATACAACTGGGTTCTGAAGCCTGAACTGGCCGTAGCAACTTTCCTCTGGTTTGAGTTCATCCCTGCCAAAGAGGATGACCCTCGCAATGCTCTCTGAAGTGGCAAGATGGAAATGGACCAGGCTTTTACTCTTAAGAGGTGGCACATCCCGGAGGAGCTCTATCTTTGCATCAATCGTCTTTGTAGGGATAAATCGTCCGGGCAACACAACAGAATCTCCTCTTTTCAATTCTTCTTTCTCTACCCCCTGGAGATTTATCGCAACCCTCTGCCCGGCATACGCAGTCTGTATTGGTTTGCCGTGGCTGTGGAGACCCCGAACCCTGCTCGTGATATTGCTCGGAAGTATTTCCACAGCATCATCTACAGAAATGCTCCCTGATAAAGCAGTCCCTGTAATAACCGTTCCAAATCCCTTGAGTGTAAAAACCCTGTCTATGGGAAGCCTGAAGAGACCTTTTGTTAGCTTTGGTTCAACCTTTAATGCTACGTTCCTTATCTCTTCTTTCAGGAGATCTATATTAAACATCGTTTTTGATGAGACTGGTACTATTGGTGTCCCTTCGAGGAACGTACCTTTTGCAAAATTCTTCACTTCATCCTTCATAAGCTCAAGCCAATCATTCTCTACGAGATCTGCTTTTGTAATTACAATGAGACCTGATTTGATCTTCAGCAGATTACATATGGAGAGATGCTCGCGGCTCTGTGGCATAACACCTTCATCTGCCGCAATCACGAGAAGCACAAGGTCTATCCCTCCTGCGCCAGCAAGCATGTTCCTAACGAGCCTTTCATGTCCCGGAACATCGACAATCCCGATAGTAAGGCCATCAGGGTAACTGAGGTCTGCAAAACCGAGATCAATCGTGATGCCCCTCTCTTTTTCTTCTTTGAGCCTGTCAGGGTCTATCCCTGTCAGCGCCTTTACGAGGGCACTCTTGCCATGATCGATATGGCCTGCAGTCCCGAGAATTACGTAACGCATAGAATATCATTCCTCGATTCTTTGATAATTCCTCTCATTTCTGCCATCTTGAAGAGCTCTCGAACGGCTAATAACCCTTCTTCACAGATATCTAAAGAAAAATCATTCACATAGAGATTGATATGCTGCTCTATCACCTTCTCCTCGAGTTCCTGAGAATGCTGTTTAATATACACCTTTGGTTCTTCTTCGTGGTTTAAAGAATATTCAATGCTCTTTCTTATAAAGGAATCAACCTTTTTTATCAAGTCTTCTCCCAGATTCCTTTTCGCAAGAATACCGCCGAGAGGGAGAGGGAGACCTGTCTTATCTTCCCACCATTCACCGAGATCTACAATCTTCTTCAAATCATAAAGAGGATAGGTAAACCTGCCTTCATGAATGATCAGTCCTGTGTCTACATCTCCCTTAGCCACTGAATCCATGATCTTATGAAAAGGCATTTCAACAGGAGATGAGAGCCGAATCCCTGATTCAAAGGCAAAGAGCTGAAAAAGGAGGTTTGCCGTTGTGAGTCTGCCAGGGATTGCCATGCTTTTGCCTTTTAAGTCCTTCAGGGCATAATCATCCTTAGACACGAGCAAGGGTCCGCAGCTTCTGCCCAAAGCGCTGCCAGAGCGAAGGAGACAGTAATCTTCACGGAGATAAACGAAGGCATGATATGAAATCTTTGTAATATCAAGTTCAGCGCGCAAAGCCATCTTATTAAGGGTCTCGACATCAAGCAGGACCTCTTTAAATACTAACCCTCCTGTATCGATCTTTCCATGAACAAGAGCATAGAATATGAACGTGTCATTGGGGCATGGGGAATAACCGAGGGAAAGGGTTCTCATGAACATCCATCGCAGAGAAGTCTGCCCGACTTGAGGATGGTATTTTTGGTGCCGTCCTTATGAATTAACTTCACTGTTGGTTTTAAAAAGATGAAATCCTGATGAAAGGGTGTTTTAGTCTTTCCGCCAAAGGAACTGTTGTCGCCGAGGGCTACATGGATGGTTCCAAGTATTTTTTCTGATTCAAGGATATTGTCTAACCTTGTAGCATGGTCATTTGTGCCTATGCCGAACTCGGCAATATTTCCATTTTCCTTTCTCTCGTAAATTTTTGCACTGAGATATTCAGCGTACTCATCTTCCCCTTCGATATTCACAACATAACCGTCCTTAACAGCAAGGATGATGGGAGACTTAAGACGCCTTGTTGGAGCCCACTCGAGGATTAGACGGCCTTTGGCTGTTCCTTCTAAGGGTGCGAGGTAGACCTCACCAGCTGGAAGGTTACCAAAAGAACCTGGCCTTTTCAGAATCCCGGTATCAGATCCTGCTTTCCTTCCCCTTTTTGAGAAAGAGATAAATGAGCCGTTTACTGTCTTCATTTCTATAAACTCAGCCTTGTTTACTTCCTTTGCAATCTTTCCTGTCCTTTTTGCAAGGGCTCTCCAGTCGACATTCATCGCGCCCCCGAGCATTGAGGGATCAAAGAGAGGCATACTCGCATACCGGCAGCTACAGATCCTCGTCAGGAAATCCCTGAACCTCGTATGGCTTGTGGAATAATTTGAAAGGGCGATCACACAGTTTACGGCATTCTTTTTATTTCTCCTGATGATTTCTTCAGCTCTTTTTATATCGCTATCCTCTGCATTTTTCATAAGAATGGGAAGAAGGAGTCTCTCTTTCTTTAAGGTTTCAACTGTCTTTTTTCCGAAGGCATACTCCCATAGTTCTTCTGGTGGTTCTTCACCATGACTGCCTGTAGCAGGATATTCATGGAATATGATAGTCTTACAGAAATTTGTGCCTATCTCAGTAGCAAAAAGAGAGAGAGAGAGTAGCTTCAATCTTCGCTCTTTATCTGATTCATCTATCTCTTCTTTTTCAGAAGGTCTGTCAGTAAAGAGAAGAACCCTTTCGTATTTTTTAACACCGAGATTAATTCTGAATATGTCTCTCAGTGTCGAGGTTATCAATGGTTTCTACCTGAATAATAATTCCATCTGTTCAAGATGTTCACCGGGGAAACTGATAGGGTAGTGATTGTCAAAACAGGCAGTGCAGTAGTTGTGAGGATCAGGGACAATCTTTTTGAGCCCTTCGAGACTTAAATAAGCAAGGGAATCAGCAGTGACGTATTTCCTGATCTCCTCGACGAGGTGACTGGAGGCAATGAGTTCATGCCTTGTTGGAGTGTCTATACCGTAAAAGCAGGGGCCGATGGTAGGGGGAGAGCTTATCTTCAGGTGTACCTCCTTTGCACCTCCTCCTTCCCTCAGCATCTT
>Ga0129298_10000809_pt1 | contig 12929 bp, 13 predicted proteins | sample I19B2metaG_FD_94707 | JGI IMG/M metagenome (GOLD analysis project Ga0129298, IMG submission 94707) | Lake sediment bacterial and archeal communities from Gulf of Boni, Indonesia to study Microbial Dark Matter (Phase II) - ​I19B2 metaG | ecosystem: Environmental > Aquatic > Freshwater > Lake >... | reverse complement strand
AGGAACGGACAGTCATGTCAGTATATAATGGCACCGACTCAGCGAAATAGCCAATGTGCTGGCGCGCTTCTAGAGAATGGCTCATTACATTGTAGCCGGCGACCCACGCTTCACCTTGAGTTGGCGCCAGAAAGCCGGTGAGGATACGCATCGTCGTCGTCTTCCCCGCCGCATTGGGGCCGAGGAAACCTACGATTTCTCCCTTTTCCACACTGAAGCTAATATTGTCTACTGCCAGGCGCTTCCCATAATATTTGGTTAGATTTTTGACCCGTATCACTTTTTCCTTTCCCTCTTCAATCGGTAGACCTAAACAGTGTTTATATTACTCAGAACTGGTTTCACCTGTTATTTTCGACAGTTGCCAGTTTATCCAAGCATAAGTTTCCGAATCAAACCCATCGTGAAGCCCGCGGTAATTTATTGTATGTTGTTCCATTGCCGCCGAAATCCAGTCATTGAACGCATTGTACGCTAACGTGGATAGATACTTGTCGTCCACCTGTCGGGCATCAGCCTTTTCCGAAACCATAAACAGATAGTAAGTCTCGTATGCTGGTGACGTATAGTCACTTATACTCGTATCATAATATGCTAGGGGTTCGCTCACATTATCAGTACCAAGGCTAAAGATAACATCATCGTACATGGATTCGTAGGCGACGCCACGAGGCACCCAGCCAAGGTCGCCTCCCGCATCCCTGGAGTTCGCATCCAGTGATAATGCCCGGGCAAGGTCGGCAAAATTTTCCCCGGCTTCCCATCTCGCCCTTACCTTCTCCGCTTCCTCAAGGGTATCAAGCCAAATGACATTAAGGTGAACTTGCTCGACTATTGTATTCATTCCTGCGGCTACATACGTATAGAGGCGAGAAGCCATTAGACCGGCGGCAGTAATTTCTCTGTATTCAGAATCTGATAGTCCGGTCTCGTTAAGCTGCTGGCGGTACCACTCCTTAAATTCACTTTCGGTAATATTTCCACTTTCTCCCCCGGCCATTCTCCTCAACTCCTGGTCAATTTCTTCCGGGGTGACTTTTATGCCATACCTTGGAGCCTCCATTTTAACTATCTCTTCTTTAGTCAGATTGGTAAGCATCGACAAAGGGTCAGAACCCGACAATTCACATCTCTTCAGAAAGTAGCGCATATTGAGGGAGATATCATCCACGGTGATTACAGTACGGCCATAATTTGCGCCATAAGTTAGATACCAGCCAATCCCGACAATAATTAGTATTATCGCAATGACCACTGAGGCAATAATAACCCCTGTCCATGTCCTTGGCTGAGCGCTCGCACGGATAGGACCTGGGGCCTGCTCTACTGACCTTCTGACAGTCCGCTTCTTTTTAGGTTTAGGCATACCTCACCTTATGGCCTCGTTATTATACTACATTAATTATTCAGAAATTGTTAATTTATTATGATTGGTAAAATATCCGAACCAGGTCACTTACCATCAACGAATGAGAAACCTGTGGCAACTGGATGAGCAGTCTCCGTTCCCCCATTGACAACGAGACTCGCCGCTTTAACCAAGCTTCCAAAGACTAAACCCGGTGACAGGCTACCCAGTGCTCGCCACCGATGTCCTTCCCTTCTGGCACCTGTTCCTTACAGATATCAAGGGCCATCTGGCATCTAGGATGGAAGTTGCAGCCGCTAGGGGGATTGACCGGACTGGGTACATCACCGGTTAACAAAATCCGCTTTCGCTGGCGGTCAACCACGGGGTTCGGGATGGGGACTGCTGACAGCAATGCTTGGGTATAGGGGTGAAGCGGGTTATCATAAAGCTCGTCGCTATTCGTAATCTCTACAATCTTACCCAGATACATAACCGCCACCCGGTCACTGATATGACGAACCACTGAGAGGTCATGGGCAATGAAGAGATAGGTCAGTCCCATCTCCTCTCGGAGCCTTATCAGCAGGGTAATAATCTGTGTCTGGATTGAAACATCCAGTGCTGAAACAGGTTCATCACATATGATAAATTTGGGTCTTGTCGAAAGCGCCCGAGCTATCCCGATACGTTGCCGTTGCCCCCCGCTAAACTCGTGGGGATAGCGTTCCGCCATAAAAGGCTCGAGCTGCACCAATCTAAGTAGCTCAGCAACCTGCTCCTCGTATACTTTGCCCTTAGCGAGGTTGTGAACCAGCATTGGCTCACCAATAATACTCCCGGCAGTCATACGGGGGTCAAGGGAAGCATAGGGGTCCTGGAATATCAATTGCATATCCCTACGCAGACTTCTCAGCTCTGTAGGCTTCATTTGGGTAAGGTCTTTCCCATCGAAAGACACCTTACCACCAGTGATTTGATAAAGCTGCAAGATACAACGCCCAGTAGTGGTCTTGCCACAGCCGCTTTCGCCCACCAGCCCCAGGGTCTCACCTCTCTTGATATAGAAACTTATCCCGTCTACTGCCTTAACTTCGCCTACCTTTCTCCGCATAACACCGGCTAGTACCGGGAAATACATATAAAGCTTCTCTATTTCGACTAAATGGTCATCTTTCGCCATTATACAGCCCTCTCAAATATTTCCTTCTCTTCTCTTCTAAAGCAAGCCGACGAATGATTCTCTTCCACCTGCTCCAACTCTGGTCTCTCCTCGCTACATCTCGGGATGGCATAGTGACAGCGAGGCTGGAAAGCACAGCCCTTGGGCAGATGAGCAAGGTGAGGCGGCATGCCTTCAATAACGTACAGCTTGCGTTTTCGGGGTAAGTCCAACCGTGGAACCGAACCTATTAGCCCCATCGTGTAGGGGTGTCTTGGCTCGCTATATATAGCATCTGTCGGCCCCGACTCCACAAGCCGCCCGGCGTACATCACATTCACCCTCTCAACATAGCGGGCAACTACTCCAAGGTTGTGGGTGATAATAATCACTGCGGTACCAAATTGCGACCTCAGGTTGTTAAGTAGTTCCAGAAGCTGTGCCTGAACGGTAACATCAACCGAGGTGGTAGGTTCATCAGCTATTATCAGGTCGGGGTTACAACTCAGTGCCATAGCCATCATTATCCGCTGCTGCATCCCCCCGCTAAACTGATACGGATAATCTTCTGCTCGCCTCTCCGCATCCGGTATGCCCACTAGCTTTATCAATTTAACCGCTTCCTCAAATCCTGTTGGCCTATCCATGCCTCGATGTAGCTCCAATGCCTCGGATAGCTGGAGTCTAACGGAAAGCACCGGGTTCAGGGACGTCGTTGGCTCCTGAAAGACCATCGCTATCTGGGCACCTCTGACATGGCGCATTTCTTCGTCAGTAAGCCTGAGAATGTTCTGTCCCTTAAAGATAATCTCGCCGCCAACGATAATACCCGGCGGATAGGGAATAAGACGCAAAATAGAAAGAGCGCTGACGCTCTTGCCGCAGGCACTCTCGCCAACCAGACCTACGCACTCTCCCTTATTCACATAATAGGAAAGGCCATCAACTGCCTTGACCTCTCCTTCCTCGGTATAGAAGTATGTTTTGAGGTCTTTGATTTCAAGAACTTTCTCTGCGATGTTATATCACCTCATTTCCGTTTTTACAGATTATTGTCTTGCTCAGACTGAGCAAACTTTTGAGTTTGGCTTTAAGTCTTAGCTAATTCAGCCCGTTTCTTGGCTGCCATCTTTTCGAGCTTTTCCTGTGATACCATGTAGCGACCGAGACCGCCCCTCAGCCTTGGGTCAAATAAATCTCTCACGGCATCTCCAAACATGTTGACCGCATATACCAAGACAGACAAGATAAGACCGGGCCAGAGAGCCATCCAGGGAGCTTGGAGCATATAGGTGCGTCCAGGTCCACTAAGCATGCCTCCCCAGCTAGGCATCGGTGGTGGGATACCGAATCCAAGAAAGCTCAGCGATGCCTCAGCGAGAACATAACCGCCCAAGCCCATAGAAAATCCGATAATCAAGATAGGCATAACATTGGGCAAGACATGCCGCATAAGAATTTTGAAGTTTGAAACGCCAATAGCCCTCGCCGCTTCAAAATAGACATTCTCCTTAATGGCGATAACAGCGCTTCTATTTACTCTTGACCCCCCGCCCAGCCCACCTGATATTCCCAAAACAAGTACCACCTGCAATAGACCCGGTCCCAAAATGGACATTATAATTAAATAAAGGACTAGCCCGGGGAAGCACATCCAGGCATCAACAAACCTCTGTACTGCCATGTCAAACTTACCGCCAAGGAACCCCGAACTGCAACCCAGGAAAAAGCTGACACTCATACTAAGAGCGGAACAGGCAAAAGCTACAATCATAGAAATACGAGCCCCGTAGATAACACGGCTAAGCAGGTCTCGCCCCAGGTTATCGCACCCCAGCCAGTGCGTGGCTGATGGGGCAGACAGGCGGTCCGCCAGAATAATTTCGTTATATCCATACGGGGCCAAGAAATTGGCAAAGATTGCGACAATGGCTAATATCACAATGATAACCAGACCCAGAGTACCGAGTGGCTTCTCCTTGACCAGTCTGATGAAGAAGTCAGTGAAGGCGTTGCGCCTCTTTCGTACTGCTGTTATCTTTATTTCTCGTGCATACTGAATATCAGCCATTTTCTTGCTGTTCTCCTATCGATACTGGACTCTGGGGTCTATCCAAGCGTAGGTAAGGTCCGTTAATAGATTACATATTAAAATAGTAGTGGCCATAACTAGGTTTATTCCGGAAATAATGGGGTAGTCTCTTTGATTAAGAGCATCTAATGTGAGACGGCCTACTCCGGGCAGAACAAATATCTGCTCGATAATAACCGCACCGGCAATCAGACCCGGCAGCGACATTCCTAATACAGTGATAATCGGCATAAATGCGTTTTTCAGGGCATGCCGATAAATGACGGTCCGTTCTCCAAGTCCTTTGGACCAGGCTGTCCTGACGTAATCCTGCCTCAGCACCTCCAGCACCTGGGTACGCATTAGTCTCATAAGTCCCCCTGAACCTTGCGCACCCATAAGGAAACCCGGAAGCAGAAACTGAATCAGGTTGCCTCCGGGATTCTTAACAAAGGGAATATATTCCAGAGAGGGAGTCCAATTCCACCAGATTGAAGGGTAAACTATTACCATGGTGGCTAACCAGAAGCCGGGAACAGAGAGCAAGATTATAGCCAGGGTGCGAAGTCCATAGTCAAGTCCGCTGTCCTGCCGTATCGCTGAATATATGCCTACGGGCATGCCTAACACCCAGCCGGTTATTAGAGCTATTAACCCCAGTTCTATAGATACGGGCAGTCTTTCAAGTAATAGCTCGTTTACGGATTGATTTCTCCATAGAGATGTCCCGAGGTAGCCTTGAATAACTCCCTTGAACTCACCTTTTTCCCCTTCTGCCTTCGGTTCTTGTGGCCAGGCTCCCATCCAGCGTCCGTACTGGACAAAGAGAGGCACGTCTAAGCCCAAGGCGTGCCTCAGATAATCTGCGGTTAGCTCTGCCCCCAGCCCTGATTGCTCCGACATTTGAGCCAACATCATATCAATCACATCGCCGGGGATGAAACGAACAAGCAAAAAGGTTAATAGAGTTATGAGCCACAGGGTGGGTATGACCAGCAAGAGTCTTCTGATTGCATAAGCACGCATATCGTCCCCTTTGCTGTTAGTCGTGCCTCAAGTAAATTTTATGATGTCCTCTCGGACACCGCTATTCCCTCTCCCCCACCACCCACCGAACTATATCGTGTTTAGAACCTTATAGCATACGAGTTATTTTTTGTCAATACTTCTTAGGTTGAGTTTTTATACCATACCTTTTTGCCTTTGTCAAGTAGGTGCCAGCCCTTTCACAAGGTTACCGGCAGTCCTTCTCTAGCTTTCATAAGTCTTGTCGTAATTGATAATCGCACTGCGACGGAAGCCTAGCTGCTCAAGGAAATGCCGCTGCCTATCGTTATGTTCTTCAACAAGCGTGCGTACGGTGCTAATCCCTTCAGCTTGGCAGTAACCCAGTAGCTCCCTGATTAGCCTGCCGCCAATACCGCGGTCCTGATAATCGGGGTCAACAAGGACGCCCTGAACAAGACAAATTTCGGATAATGGAATCATTACATATGCCAGGCGAGCTATGACAAAACCAATGATGTTTCCCCCAACCTCAGCCACAAAACTCACGTCCAGTGGTCCTCCAGGGTCAAGGGTAGCCATATCCTTATAGCTGAGATGACCACGTGTCCCGGCGAATTTTCTGTCAAGAGCTATTACAGTATGGATGTCGCTACGTGTCATGGTTCGAATATTCACTGCACCTTGTTTTGCGTTACTCATTTTACACTCCTATGATACTTTTTCTTTAAGTAACCCTTGCGTGGCGCGAGAAGTCTTCTTTCAGCTCCCGAATAATCATTTCAGCGCAAACAGGAATCGCCTCTCTCACACTGGGTGTGCATTCCTCACTGAAAGTAGTCGTATCGGCTACTTCGATAGCGAAGATATCTATCTGCTTGGGTAAAGCCAAACCAAGCTTGCTACCAAGCTCAAGAGCCGTGGCAAGGTTTATATCGTGGGTTGAGACAGCGTGCCGGGTAGCATTCAATGCTCCGGCATCAAGCCGATAAATCTGTCCCGCCTTCCCTCCCAAGGTCTGAATAGAGTCAATAATAATGGCCTTATCATAACCAGCCAGTAAATCCAGCAAACTAAGACCAGCCTGGCTGGTCTCCATCACGGTTACCTCTTTCTGGTCAACCCTACCCTGGATTTCTTTGGCAACGAGAGGACCGACACCATCATCGGTGAGAATAGGATTACCTAGTCCCAAGACCAAAGTCTTCATTTCCCTTTCCTGAATTATTATACTACATTTACCTTTATGCCAGTCGACTCTGAAGGCAGGTGCTGGCTCAACCTCTTCACCACCTCTCCACTGCTATCGCGGATAATTACCTCCAGTGGCATTTGACCGGGGAGGGTGTGGGTAGCACAACCAAAACAAGGGTCATAGGCACGAAATGCCATCTCCACCATATTTAGCAGTCCTTCTGATACCTCCTTGCCCTTCTGGATTACTCCCTGGGCTGCCTTCTTAATCGACATATTTATTGCCGGGTAATTATGCCCCGTAGCTACAATCAGATTTGCCTTCTGCACGATGCCCTTGCCATCCGTCTGGTAGTGATGGATTAGAGTACCACGCGGAGCCTCAACAACACCAACTCCCTCGTCAGGAGTAGCCGTCGGGATAATTCTAACCTCGGGGCTGGTAATCTCCTTATCCTGAGAAAGCTCCAGAAGGTGCTCCGCCGCATACAACAGCTCGATTAGCCTTGCCCAGTGGAAGGCTAAAGTAGCATGCACCGGCTTGCCTCCGAGGGTGCTATACATCTTCTCATACTCAGCTTGAGCCAAGGGAGTTGCCATACCATCGGCTACATTGAGCCGAGCCAGAGGGCTTACCCGATAGACACCACTATCATTGCCCTCGACCATACCTTTCCAGCCAATCTTTTTCAGGAAGGGGAACTTTAGGTAAGACCAGGGCTCAACATGCTCTGCGATATACTCCAGATAGTCAGCCGGTTTAAATTTGGCAACCTCTTTTCCTGCGGGGTCAATGACACGGATATCACCGTCATAGAAATTTACCTTATTATTGCTATCAACCAGGCCCATATAATAGCTTTTCATGGTATAGATGTTACCGATTATCAGTTCCAGGTACTCTTTATTAGCCAGCACCACATCATTAAACAGCTTGAGGCTGAATTTGGCGAATTCTACCTCAGATTTTGCCTTTTCCTCAAAATCCGCTCGCTCTTCTTCAGTGATTGGCTTGCTTACTCCTCCGGGCAAACCAAAGACCGGATGAGTTGCCTTACCCCCAATAACCGCTTGAATATTCTGAGCATAAGCTCGGTGTTTTATTACTTCGCCACCGATTTCAAGCCCAACCTTGGCGACTACCCCCAGTATGTTTCTCATCGCCGGGTCGCTGGTAGGTCCTAGCACAAAATCAGGGGCAGCCAGAGCGTAGAAGTGAGCGATATGAGAGTGAATCATATGGGCACAATAGAATAACTCTCTCAGCTTCTTGGCAGCTGGGGGTGGGTCTACATGGTAGACAGCGTCCGTGGCCTTACACGAGGCCAAGTGATGAGCCCCTGGTCAGACACCACAGATTCGTGGGACTATCCGGGGCATCTCCTCAACGGGCCTGCCTTCACAGAACTTCTCAAAACCACGCAGTTCAGGTATTTGAAGATAGGCATTGGCGACATCGCCTTCATCGTTGAGGAAAATCTCTATCTTGCCATGTCCCTCAAGTCTGGTTATCGGGTCAATACTAACCTTCCTCATTTACGCTCTCCTTCAGTCGGTCCCATTCGCTTTCGCTTCAGCATTGAATCTGCCAGCGCAAAACGATAGAAAGTACCCACGGGGTCGACTACCTCTTCTACCATCTGGGCAATCTCTTCCTCAGTGTTACCTTGATAAATAGAGGCTATGGCACTGACCAGTGCTGCCCCCTGGTCAGCAACCTTCGGCGGTGGCCCAAAGCAGCCACGACAGGGCATATTAGCTTTAACGCAGCGGAGACCACAACCGCCTCTGGTAGCTGGCCCGCAGCAGATTACTCCCTGCTCCAGCAGGCATTTCTTCGGGTCAGGGATAATCTCGTGGGGTCGATAAATCTTGGTTATCTTCTTTTCCTCTTTCACCCGGTCACACTCGTCGCAGCACGTTTTATCTGAGCCAATCACTGACCCTACCGGTGGCAACTGGCCCTTAGCAAAGGCATCTACTACCTTGAGGATGATGTCCACTGGTGGTGGACAGCCTGGTACAAAGTACTCTACATCTACCACCTGAGCCAAGGTTGACACGGTGTCAAAGAGCTCAGGCAGTTCCAATTCACCCTCGCTAACCTTGGTCAGGGTCTGGGGCAAAACCTTATTAGAGTTGTCATCTGACTGCGCCTCAACGTAAACCCGCTGGAAAATTTCGGCACGGTTAGTAAGGTTTCCCAGCGCTGGTATCCCGCCAAAACAGGCACAGGCGCCAAAAGCTACCATTACCTTTGACTTATTTCGGAGCAGTTTGGCAATCTTCTCTTGCTCCGAATTTCTAATCGCCCCGTTGAACAGACACAAATCAATAGCCTTGTCCTCCATTGCCTCAATATGATGATATTTGAAGTCCAGGGCGACTGGCCAGAGCACTATATCGGCAATGTTAGCGATATCAAGTATCTTCTCATTGGTATCAAGGACAGCCACATCACAGCCGCCGCAGGCAGCCGCCCAGTAGAGAGCTACTTTCGGTTTAGCCATTCTTGCCACCTCCGTTCCGGCCGTAGGGTCCGAGCTTTTTTACTTCTTCTGTCATCTCGTTAACTATAGAAGCAAAGCGGTCACCTTCTGAAGCTGATACCCAATCTAAACGTACCCGCCCCTCTTCAATCCCGAGCTGAGCCAGCATTTTTTTGAGTAAGGGTATCCGGCGGGCTGTCTTCATATTACCTTCCAGGTAATGACATTCACCGGGATGTCAGCCACAGACCAGTACCCCGTCGGCTCCAAGCTGAAAAGCTTTGGTGATGAAGCTGGGCGCTACCCGACCACTGCACATAACTCGGATAACTCGCAAATTGGGGGCATATTTCTTCCGCGATGTACCAGCCAGGTCAGCACCGGCATAAGAACACCAGTTGCAGAGAAAGCCAACTATCTTTGGTTCAAAGCTCATACTAGCACCCCCTCAATTTCAGCCATAATTTGTTCCGTGGTAAAGTGCTTGCCCGTGATGGCTCCGGCAGGACAGGTGGCAACACAAACGCCACAACCCTTGCACAGTGCCTCATTAATAGTGGAGACCTTTTTCTCCTCATCAAAAGAAATAGCCTTATAAGGGCAAAGCTCAACACATACCTTGCAGCCAGAACAATATTCTTCGTCAACCACCGCCGTAGTCGCTTCAATTTCAACTTTACCCTTGTGGATTAATGCCAGTATCCGGGCGGCAGCAGCTGATGCCTGAGCCACGGTATCAGGGATGTCCTTTGGCCCCTGGCAGCAACCGGCAACAAAAATACCGTCGGTCATAGTGGCTACCGGGTCGAGCTTCGGGTGCCTCTCTAAGAAGAAACCATCGGCTTTGCGGCTTAGAGAGAAGATTCTACTTACCTGGTCAGCATCAGCCTGGGGTTCCAGGGCGGTGCTCAGGACAACCATGTCAACCGGAATGCGTCGCTTGCGGCGTACCAAGGTGTCCTCCACAAGCACAACCAGCTTACCCTCTTCCTCAGGACTCTCGGCAATGTCAGTAACCTCACCAGCACGCCCCCGTATGAAATTGACCCCCTCTTCCTGAAGCCGTTCATAGAACTCTTCGTAGCCGGAGCCGGGACAGCGCATGTCAATATATAGCTGGTAAACAGCCGCTCCGGGGAGTTTCTCTCTCAACAGGTGAGAGAATTTCAGCGAGTACATACAGCAGACCCGGGAGCAGTATTTGTGGTAATTCTCATCACGGCTACCAACGCAATGCAGGATAGCGACACTCTCTGGCTTGCGTCCATCAACCAGGCGAATATCGCCTTCGGTTGGTCCCGAAGCACTGGACATCCTCTCAAACTGTAAACCGGTAAGAACATTAGCGTAACGACCGTAGCCATATTGAGAGACAACCGACGGGTCAAACTGCTGAAAGCCAGTGGTGACAATTATATTACCTACATCTACCTCGACAATCTCCTCTTTCATTTCATGGTTGATAGCCTGAGCCTCACAGACTTTCACGCACTCCAGGCACTCTGAACACACGCCACAGTTCAGGCAGCGCTTGGCTTCCTCAATGGCGGTCTCTTCGTCAAAGCCAAGCTCAACCTCATCGAAGGAGTTAGCTCTTTGCTTGAGGTCAAGCATCGGTATGGTAGCTCTGGCTTTCTTAGCCACGCCTTCCTTTGAAATCTCTTTAACCCTGGTGAGTTTCTTGGGTCTTCCTTCACGGATGTCAGTTCCGCTCAGGTAGCGGTCAATGCTTTCAGCAGCTTCTTTGCCCGCAGCAATAGCTTCAATAGCATCAGCAGGTCCGCTAACCGCATCGCCACCGGCGAAGACGCCGGGGATATTTGTCTCCAGAGTAACCGGGTCTACAGATAAAGTTCCTTGTTTGGTATAGCCAAGCTTTTCAGGTAGCCCAGCCTTATCTACCGTCTGACCGATGGCCATAATCACATTATCGATGTCCATAATGAATTCGGAGCCTTTGATGGGTATGGGTCGCCGACGACCGCTGGCATCAGGCTCGCCCAGCTCCATACGGGTGCATTCGATACCAGTTAAGCGACCATTCTTACTCACAACCCTGACTGGCGTTGCCAAGATGTGGAGTTCTATGCCCTCCCGCTCTGCCTCATCGACCTCATTTGCCGCCGCCGGCATCTCGACCCGGGAACGCCGATAAACAATAGACACCTCTTTGGCACCAAGCCGTTGAGCTACTCTGGCGCTATCAATAGCTGCGTTACCACCACCAATGACGGCCACCCGCTTACCCAATGCCACTTTAACCCCGGAGTTGACCTGTTTCAGGAAGTCAAGAGCGTGGATTACTCCTTCAGTGTCCTCGCCGGGAATACCCATCTTCTGGCTTATGCCAGCACCGGCACCGACGAAGATAGCCTTGTATCCTTGTTTGGATAGCTGGTCGAGGTCTTTGACCGGGCTATTTGTCTTGATATCCACCCCGAGCTCTTTAACATATTCAATCTCGTCATCCAGCACCTTTTTCGGCAGCCGGTATTCCGGGATACCATAGCGTAACAGACCGCCGGCCATGGGCATGGCTTCAAACACGGTCACGGGATAGCCTTTCTTGATTAAGTCATAGGCACAAGTTAAACCGGCAGGTCCGGAGCCAATAATGGCTACTTTATCTTTCTTGGTTTGCTCAATGGGGGTTGCCTTCTCCCTGCCTGTCTTAAATTCGTAATCGGAGATAAATCGCTTCAATGCCCGGATGGAAATAGGTTCATCCAGTTTGACCCGTTCGCATTCACCCTCGCAGCGATGAGTGCAGACCCGACCGCATACCGCCGCGAAAGGCATTGTCCGGCGCACCACCTCCAGGGCTTCCTTGAACTTCCCCTGAGAAATAAGAGCGATGTAACCCTGGGCATTGACACCAGCCGGACAGGTAACCCGACATGGTGGATAACCTCGTTTATCAATAGTAGCTTTATTGGGGACTGCCTGAGCGAAGGGAATATAGATAGCCTTCCGTTTGCTCAAGCCCTCGTTGAATTCACTATCTAAATCAATTGGACAGACCTTGGAGCACTCGGCACAGCCAGTGCACTTGCTCTCATCCACATAACGGGCTTTTCTTCTGATTTTAGCCTTGAAATTACCAACATAGCCTGATACATCAATAACTTCACTATAGGTCATCAGCTGGATGTCTTGGTGTGACCTCACCGAGGCCATCTTCGGTGTAAGTATTCAGGCAGAACAGTCTAAGGTAGGAAAGGTCTTGTCCAGCTTGGCCATATTACCGCCGATTGATGGCTCCCGTTCTACCAGATAGACTTTATGTCCCGAATCGGCTATCTCCAGCGCCGCCTGTATCCCAGCAATACCGGCACCAACGACCAGCGTGTTTGGATTAACTGGAACCTCTTTTGTTTCCAAAGGCTCATGGTAAAAAACGCGCCTTACTGCTGCGCTCACCATTGCCTTGGCTTTTTCCGTCCCTACCGCTTTATCGTCGATTATCCAGGAGCAATGCTCGCGGATGTTTGCCATTTCAAAAAGGTAGGGGTTAAGGTCAGCACTGGCTAGAGTTCGCCTGAAGGTCAGTTCGTGTAACCGTGGCGAACATGAAGCCACCACAACTCGGTTAAGCCCCAGTTTCTTGATATCATCCCGAATCATATCCTGACCCGGGTCGGAACACATGAATTTGTAATT
>Ga0129298_10000805_pt1 | contig 12941 bp, 14 predicted proteins | sample I19B2metaG_FD_94707 | JGI IMG/M metagenome (GOLD analysis project Ga0129298, IMG submission 94707) | Lake sediment bacterial and archeal communities from Gulf of Boni, Indonesia to study Microbial Dark Matter (Phase II) - ​I19B2 metaG | ecosystem: Environmental > Aquatic > Freshwater > Lake >... | reverse complement strand
TTATCAGATGGGCAGCGGTGATCGCGGTTATTAGTGGTGAGAGGCCGAATCCGAGAATTGTAATTCCTGTGGCCAAACCCTTTCTTTCAGGTATCCATTTGCTTGAGACAGCTATCGGTACGCCATAGACAAGGCCCACCCCAACTCCTGCAAGTACGCCGTAGAAGAATAGCATGAATGCCAACGGTTGAGGTGTGTACTCCACAAAGCGGGCAAGCGTCCAACCCAAACCAACAAGAACGGCTCCGCCAAGGGCGGTTTTCTTCGCTCCCAAGACACCCATGATCTTGCCTGCAACAGGCATGGTGAGCCCGAATAATGCGAGGAAGACCGTGAAAGGCAGGCCTGATTCAAATGTCGACCAATTGAACGCCTTCTCTAGAGGTACGCGGAAGACGCTCCAACTGTATACCGTCCCCAAGGCCACATTCATAACGAATCCTATTGGCGGATAGACCCATCTGATTCTGCTCGTCATGAGCCGTCGAGTTGACGGAAAAGGTTCGGCCAATAATCAAGCCGACCAAAGAGTTTCCTATAGGTTCCCATAATCTATTTACCAAACTGGCTCCCCTCAAGCGGAGTTCGTGGAAATATTTTCCCTTAACTAGGAGATAGACCGGAAGAAGATTCAGCGGAGATCGCGAAATTGATATTTTCGCATCTAACTGACTTTGCTTTCCAACATGGGGGTGTAATCGCAAATCTCGGAAGGCTTTTCGAGGAACCGGTTAATCGTAATCTCACCAATCACCCGGCAGTACTTCGAGATCTGCCCAAGGTTCCAGACTATCGTGCGCAAGCTAATAGCCACCACAGGTTCCTTCTGAGCCAGAATTCTTTGGTTCAACCTTCTCTCATCATTCTCTGCTGATTCAACCATTTCAATGACTTCGTTAGAGAGGCCGATGTCTATGGTCAGCAATGCTTTGAGTGATTGCTCTAGGATCTTCATCACCTGACCTTTGAACTTCGCAATATCATTGAGAACAACTTCACTGGGATTCTCCTTGTCCCTTATTGCGAGAACCTCTTTAGCGATATTTTCAGCGCAATCAGCCATCTCTTCAAGGATTTTCGCGATGACCCTATTGCCGGCTATGTGGAGTGATGATTCTATTCCGATCTTGGTTCCGACACTTCTATCGCGAACGGCGAGAAGTAGCTGGCGCGTTATGAGCCAGTATATCCTATCGCATTCTTCTTCCATGTGATTGACTTCAGTCGCATATTCGGCGCGTCTCTCGAGGAGAGCTCTAACTGAAGCGTCGATCATTGATGATATGATAATGTGCAGGCGGCGTATGAGACCATAAATTGAGAAACGCGTAGGATCGACAAAGCTTTGGAGGGTAACATGTTTGAGGGATTGCTCAACGATGCTGAGTCCAGTCAGCCGCTGGGTGGCACCTCGTATCTCATCGAGATGGTTCTTCTTCAGCTCTTCTCTTGCAATGATCTGAATTGTGTCATGTCCTAGGATGTAGTTCCCTGCAATTATGCGGGTGAGTAGGTTGGGCGAAATACAAAGGTCTGCGTTAACGATACAGTTCTTTATTTCTTCTCTTTTCGGCACGGATTCTGGAGCGAGCCTGAGTGAACCGTCGTCCTCCCTTTTTATTGAGACGATGTCTCCGGGCTTCAGTTTCATATCTTCGACCCAATCGCGGGGAAGAGAGACAGTGAGGGTTGAGTACCCCACTCTCTGAACCTTTCTATGTTCCAAACAGTATCCTCAATACTTCAATATAGATTCCTTTTAATAATATACGGTCAATTACAGAACTTGGGAATCTACCTACTCTCAGTAGGAAGAAAGGATACGAGTGTACCCTAATTACTGGCCGTTCAACTCGAAGCGAACAGTTGCTAAGCCTGTGGCGTAAGCTCCAGCGCGAATGAGAACACGTACTCCCCGATTCTCTTGATTCCCAGCTCAATTCGTTCTTCAGGTTCACTTACGAAGGTTAACCTAAGATGTCCGGCACCCTGTGAACCGAAGAACGTCCCAGGGATTGTTACAACTCCTTTCCTGTACAGGAGTCGATTGGAGAACTCCTCTTCGTTGCGGTTCATCTCTTTGAGATATTTCTTCATGTCAACGAAGAAATAGAAGGCTCCATCAGGCCTTGCGGTCCTGCCGGCAGGCAAGTATTTGCTTAGGCATTTCTCCATCAAGTCTCTACGTTTCAGATATGTAGGCAGAACAACTTCGCCTAGATAACGCTCCTTAACACCGTCCTCTAAGAACCGGATCATTGCATACTGACTGAGGGTGTTAGGAGCCAAACTTGTGTACTGCTTGATCTTCTCCATCGCGTCAATTGCCTCTCGAGGCCCAAGTGCGTATCCCAGTCTAAGGCCAGGTATCGAAGCTTCCTTCGAGAAGCTGCCCACTGAGATCACTTTCTCATGCGCCCCCGCAAGCGTGGTAATCTTGGGCTGATTGCTACCTTCATAGACGATGTCGCGGTAGGTTGAGTCGTAGATTATCCAGAAATCATGGTCAGAAGCCAAATCGAGTAGACCTTTGACGAAATCGAGGTGAACTACTCTGCCTGTTGGGTTGTCTGGACTAAGCAGGACGAATGCTTTCGTTCTTCTCGTGATCAGAGATTTCAATTGCTCAAGGCTCGGCTGATAGCCTTCATCCACTCTAACAGGCAGTCTTCGCGATCGTGCGCCCGAAAGCTGTGCTGCTTCCAAGTATCCGAGATATGTTGGGTCAGTGACGATCAATTCCTCGTTCTTATTGAATATCGCTTGGAAAACTGCGAATATGCCCTCTGTCGCGCCGTCCGTCAGAATTATCTCGCTCTCTGCGTCGTACGGGGCTCCTTGGTTTCTCTTCCAGTCCTCAGCGATCAGTCTTCTAAGCTCTAAGAAACCGCGCGTCCCAGTGTAAGCTGCTGTACGTTGGGGGTTCGTTGAAATTCTGCTTACGATCTCCGCCGTAACTTCTCCCGGTGGAGGGAGGCTTGGCGCCCCGCCTCCGAATGAGATCAATTCCCTTTTCTTGTTCGCTTCGGCTAGCAGACTTGCAACGCGGCGGATTGGCGAGATGTGGAGGGCCGAGACTCTGTCCGAAAGCATTACCATCTCGCTTTGTCCTGCCTGCCGGGCTGTGAATATTCTACGTAGGCTAGAACCTTTCCAACTTAGAGTAAATACCCTAAATACGGCAGAGAATAGCAACACATCCTACAAAATGCCTCGCGTGTAATCGGAGGCGCGCGTATTGTGTCTGAATTACGTTCAAGGCGGTAAGTGTTATGCGACCGGCGGAGAGTGTCTGCTCGGTCTTAGTGGCCAGTCCGCGAAGAACACTGACATGCAATGTGGACTTCATGGAAATTTTGACGTGTGGGTAACCCAGAACGATGATCTCCTCATAAGTGACATGCAGTTTCCATCATCAGAACCAAAGCAATGCCTAGCTCTGGGCGTCAGCCTAAGGCTGGCGAGGAAAGTTGCTAGGGAGAGAGCACAGAAGCCGGGTGCTCGGATCCTCACGACGAAACGCCGATGCTATCGCTGCGGCAAGTCGTTCTGGATCAGTCAACACAGAAATTCATCGGGGCTCCTTCAATCGGCACGAGGTTACCTATGTCCAATATGCATTCACGGGAAAATTGGAGGGAGCATAGCGAAGAGACTAGGTGTGCTCCGAGACTGGTGCGGCTGAGTCCTCCTACTGCGCAGCCCAACTAGGGATACAGTGAAAAGGCGATTCAGGCTTGATTTCAGGAATAGGATTCGCTCTTGCGAATCTTCTTCCCTTGTTGAGTGCGAATTGATTCAACGGAATCAGGGCTTCTTTCTTTCCTCCGAGAAAGTGCTGGAATGTCTCGTTGAGGGTTCCATCCGTGATTTGCGGAGCGCATAATTCAAGGAATGCTCCGAGCATTACAGTGTTGGCGTACATCTTTGTATCACGTACATCCGACGGAAATTCTCGTTTGAGTTCATCCGCAATCTCCGTCGCTGGGATTGCTAGCTTCTTAACATCGCCCCTGTTCACTTCATCTTCGATCAACGATTGGTTATAGATCAGTAACCCTCCTGGGCGCAAATAGTTGAGGAATTCCATCGAAGGACGGTTCATAATAATCTCAATGTCTGGTTCCTCCGCGATAGGGTTGTCAATTTCCTCATCAGACAATATCACATAGCATTTGGCCTTCCCGCCCCGGGTCTCAGGGCCGTACGAGGGTGTAAAAGCCACGCGCTTGCCCTGAAGCATCCCGGAATATGCGATATAGTCACCAAGGAGAAGTATTCCTTGACCACCATGCCCCGCCACCAAGATCTTCATCTTGCTCATTTCTTTTCCACTCCGAGAACATCTCTGTAAAGGCCCAAGGGATACTTCTTGATCACATGTTCGTTCACGTATCGTTTCGACTCAAGGACTGACATCTTCCAGTTGACAGAACATGTGCTTAGTAATTCAACAAGGGCGAAGCCACCTAGAGCTTGAACTTTGAAAGCGTTCTCCACGGATCTCTTGGCATCGAGCAAGTTCTTGATGGTGTACACCCTGCCCCTTGGGCTTGCGAGTTCCGTCACGACCAAACTTGCGCGCTTAACGTAGGCCGCACCATCTATGCCTCCAAGAAGTTTCGAAACATCGAGTTCGCTGCCGGTGAGCGCTGTGTCTCTTCCGTAGGGTGTGGTCGTTGTCACCTGGCCTTCAAGTGTGGTCGGTGCCATCTGTCCTCCGGTCATCCCATAGATGGCGTTGTTCACAAGGAAGACCGTTATGGGGGTTCCTCGTTTTGCCGCATAAACCAATTCCAGTAGGCCGATCGCAGCGGCATCTCCATCCCCTTGTACCGTGAACACCATGAGTTCTGGTCTGACTCTTTTCAGGCCGGTGGCAACTGCCGGGGCTCGTCCATGAGGAGCGACAATGTGGTCGCAGTTGAGGTAGTTGAATGCGAGAACGCTGCATCCGACGGAGTCTATCATGATGGTTCGTTCGCGAATTCCAAGTTCATCCATGGCGGATGCTATTAGTCGAGTTAGGATCCCGTGCTCGCATCCCGCACAATAATGCGTTAGGTTGTCCGTAAGCGACTCAAGCTTTCCGGCCTTGACTTTGAGTTTGAGTTCGAGTTGGCTCATGCTGCAATCATCTCCAAATGTGTAAGTTTGCTCTCAATCTCAGCTTCCGTTGGGACAATACCGCCCCATTTCCCGAGGAAGTCTACGGCGACTCCATCACCAACTGCTAGTTTCACGTCTTCAACCATCTGGCCTTTGTTCAGTTCCACTACTAAGAACCGCTTCCCATCGGATGCAAGCTGTTTTAGTGCATGGCCTGGGAAAGGCCATAGGGTTATGGGTCTGAACATGCCGACTCTGATGTCTTTCCGTCGAAGCTTGTTCACAACGGACTTAGCAATGCGGGCAGTTATACCGAAACCAACAATCACCTTCTCTGCGTCTTCAGTCAGATAATTCTCAAAGAGGATCTCATCTGCTTGCACCCGCTTGTATTTCTCGTAGATACGGTCGATGTGTGTGTAGAGCTTCTGGTAGTCAAGCTCGAGAGAATTGATTACGTGAGGAGTTCTTCCCTTAGCTCCGGTAAGGGCCCAAGATGAAAGATCATATTCGGGGGGAACGAAATCGGGGAACTCGACATCTTCTTTCAACTGGCCTGTGAAGGCGTCGCCTAGAATCAGAACAGGGTTTCTGTACTTGAAGGCCAGATCAAAACCAAGTCTTGGAAACAGAGCCATTTCCTGTACAGAACTTGGAGCCAACACAATCAGTTTGTAGTTTCCGTGGCCTCCCCCTTTGGTTGCTTGGAAATAGTCGCTCTGTTCAGGTCCAAGATTCCCGAGACCGGGGCCGGCGCGGCAAATATCGACGACAAGAAACGGGAGCTCCATTCCAGCTGCATAGGATAGAGCTTCTTGCTTCAAGCTAAAGCCGGGACTGGATGTAGCGGTCATGGCGCGAGCTCCGCCTGCGGCGGCGCCTAAGACCATGTTCACTGCTTCAAGTTCGCTTGCAGCTTGGAGAAAGAACTTGTATTCAGGGTACTTCTTGCTTCCAAACTCCTTGGCGAGGGTTTCCGGGATTTCGCTTGAGGGTGTTATAGGGTAGGCGAAGTACGCGTTAAGCCCTGCTTCCAAGGCTCCGTAAGCCAATGCCTCATTGCCTTTAACATAGACTCGTCTTGCGTTCATTCTACTCTTTCACCAGAACCTCGCTTATCGCGAAATCTGGACATACCCAGTAGCAGATTGCACAACCTGTGCATGGGCCCTTGCTTCCTTGATAGCTGAATTCTACCGGGTGAAAGCCAGCATGATTGAGCCTAGTGGATAGCTTCAGATTTCCGGATGGGCATGAAACAACACAAAGCTCACATGCCTTGCATCGCTCTTCCAAAACTTTGACCCAAGCTCGCGGCAGGATGACTGTCTCCATCAGTGGTGCGCTGCCTCCTTCCTCTTCTCAACAAAATTCTCGAGTACGTAGCGAAGCACGGAGTAGTGCTGCTCTTCATCGAAAGCTAGCATGTTTAGAAGGTTCTTGAGATGCGGATCTCTGACTTCTGCCGACGCGGATGAGAAGAGCCTTGCCGCTGTATCCTCGAGGTTCATTAGGCGTATGAGCTCTTCGCGGCTTTCTTGAGTCGGTGAAAGTCTTTCCCATCGGTCCGTTTCAACGTACGCGATTGCCGTGTTGAGGACATCGGCGTGTTGCATTGAATCACGCATTAGCTTGGAGTAGAGGAGTTTGGCTATGCTGTGGTTCGCTTGTCTGATCTTCCGCGCGTAAACCTCGATTTCTTCCTCCTCATGGTGAAGCTGCTCTCTCAGCTTCGCCAAGAGGTGCGGATTCGGCATGAATGTTCGCGAAACGTGGCGTGTAATTACTCTTAGCGGTTCTGTTCCTATTCTATGTAGTGTAATTGCAGTGAGCAACGCGAATTTCGGAACGAGTGGTCATTCACCAAATCCTATAGAAACTGATAATGAATTCACGCGAATTTGTGGTACTTGCGATAGAAAGAAACGTCCAATAAGCGCTCGAGTCTAGTGCGTGACAATCAGCGAATACCTTCATTAGTGATCGAATTCACGACCTAATCGCGATGCATCGATGTCAAAGCGGCCAGTCGAGGTGGTAACCTCATCCGAGGGTGAAGTATTCGATATTGAACTCGAACTCGACATTCTTAAGGAAAATCAACGGCTGGCGCTCGAGAACAAGAGTAGACTTGCGGCTATCGGGACCGGAGCGATTGACGTAATGGGGTCGGTGGGTTCAGGGAAGACGTCGCTCATTAGGGCTATGATTACAATCCTGAAGAACACCTATCGAATTGCTGTTATCGAAGGCGATGTGACAACTACTATCGACTCCGAATTGATCGCATCTGAGGGTGTCCAAACAGTCCAAGTCAACACAGGGAAGGAGTGTCACCTAGATGCCAATCTCATCAGAAAAGCCTTGGACCGGTTGCCGTTGCATAGGCTCGATTTGATTTTCATTGAGAACGTAGGCAACCTCATTTGCCCAGCTGAGTTCCCTTTGGGATCGGACAAACGCCTCGTCGTGATTAGCGTCACCGAAGGGCCGTACATGGTACTGAAACATCCCATGATGTTTCTGGATGCGAACGTAGTAGCCATTAACAAGATCGATCTCGCAGAAGCTATGGGAGTCGAACCCGAGAAGCTCGGTCAAGATGTCGCTCGACTCAACCCGAAGGCAAAGACCGTTGCCACGAGCTGTCGAACAAAGATCGGAATAGAGGACGCGGTGAGAGCTCTGGGTCTTGCCGCGCATTGAGGCATTTTGTGATTGCATGAATTCGCTTTCACAACATCAGTAGTCGAGTCGCTTCTTGATCTTGCCAGGCAACAGAACATAATGCGTGTGTTAGAGGTTCATCTCAGAATTGGAAAACTCCGAGCGCTTTCGACAGAACAGGTGAGATTCGCGTACACCGTGCTGACAAAGGGAACTATCTTGGAAGGCTCAAAGCTATCGATCGAGAATGCAGATGGACTTCTTCGCTGTGTAGACTGCAGTTATCATGTCAAATTCGATCCGGAAGATGATCCGGCGTATCACTTCGCCATTCCGCGGCTATTCTGCCCTCGGTGTAGCGGCGCTATGACGATCGAGGGGGGAGACGAGTCTCTGATCACGAAGGTTCGCTTACAGGTAGCTCCGCTGAAGAAAACTGAGAGTTCAACAAATACCTAGGCTAACTTCTGGTTGACCTACTAGATTCCAGGCTGCGAGAGTTCCCGAGAGCTCTCGGCCCATAAGGATCTATTTGCGAAATTCTTCGCTCAGATCTTGGAGCAGTTTTGCATGGCGTTGCTCGTCGGCCACTATCTTGGTGAAGTTGTTCCGTATTGATGTCAAGATCCGGACGTGGTTCTTTGAGTCTTCTATGATCTGAGACAATGTTGACCTGATCTTCTCGCTGTCTGTCTCCCGGATCAGTTTGGTGTAGCTTTCGATAATGTCTTCCTCGACAGCCAGCCAGTAGGAGATGTTCTCTTCAATGACGCTGTGGTACCCTGTTTCGACATCTTTCTCGGCTTTGACCGCTTGCTCTACAGTCTCTATGTTCTTGATTATTCGCTCTCTTCCTTTGCCTTTTGCGCTTTCGCTCATAGTGATTCACCATGAGAAACTAAGGCTCTTCACAGCATCCACCGCTGGTTGATAGAGTAGATTCGGGTATAGTCCAGTAACCAAACTTAACGCGATCAGGATTATGCATGGAGTAAGCAGTAGCATCGGTGTCCTCCTCGTACCGTTCCCACCAAGATAGCTGCTAGGTCTAGCGAAGGCAATGACGCGTATCACGCGGAAATAGTAAGCAATGGAGATCAGTAGGTTAAGTAGCATCAGCACGACAGCGACATCTAATAGAATGGATCCGACCGCCAGACTAGAGAGAACGATCAGGAACTCGCTCCAGAACAATCCGAAAGGTGGGACTCCAGTCATCGCCAAGGCGCTGAGCCCGAAAAGAGCTGCCAGAATCGGGCTTTTCCTGCCAAGGCCAGCCATTTTCTCTAGGCTTCTTGTACCGATCTGGAAGGTGACAACTCCAGCAAGCAAGAATAACATTCCCTTCAACAATGCGTGGTTCCAGATATGAAAGACGCTAGCTGAAAATCCTCCGGCAGTCAACGTTGCGATTCCAAGTAGGATGTACCCTACCTGTGCAATGCTAGAGTAAGCCAACAGGCGTTTCAAATCATCTTGCTGTAGTGCCGACAGATTACCAACGAACATTGTTGCAACCGCTGCAGCCGCCAAAATCGGCTGAGCCATAACCGTGTATTGTGGGAGTGTTAAGATTCCTCCGAGTAGGCGAATGAAAGCGAAACTCCCCACTTCAATGATGATCCCAGATAGGAGAGCGCTCATCGGACTAGGTGCTGCTGGATGGGCGTCAGGCAGCCACATGTGTAAAGGAGCTACGGCGGCTTCAACGCCAAATCCCATGAAGATGAGCACTACTGCCAAGATTCCCATAGGCGTCATTCTTGAAAAAACTTTGATGAAAACTTCTATGTTCAATGTACCGGTAAGACCGTACACGAGGGCCATTCCGTAGAGTGCCGTGAGGCTTCCAATCCCGCTCATCAACAGATATTTCACTGTCGCCTCAATTGCTTCCCAGCTGCGTTTGTAGAAAGCCACTAGCCCGTATGCTGCCACACTCATTCCTTCCCATCCAATGAAGAAGGTGAGGAGGTCGCCTGAGATAGTCACTGCGTAAATGCTCAGGTAAAGTAGCAGTATAAGTGATTGGAAGATGGCTGAGTTGCCTTCCCCTGAGAGGTATGCGATCGAGTAGAGGCTGATTAGGATCGAGAGCAGTAAAGCGATGGATGAAATGTAAACTCCAAGTTCAGTTATTGAGATAGTTGTAGCAAGGGCGGTCGGCTCGAGTCTTATCATGATCGATTTATGGCTGGCTAGGACCTGAGTCGCCTGTTGCCAGTTGCTGTAAGCGACGAGAGCGAACGCTACGAGCGCCACGACCCCGCTTACCGCGGAGCGGTGGCTCGTTCTGTTCTTGAGGATCAGATCTAGTAGCAGTATTGAGAAGGCGCCAATGAAGCCAGGAGCAAATGTCGCCAAGAGTATGGTCCAATCATAAGTCATAGGTTCATCGCCACCCAAAGTGCAAGGATCAATAGGACTGCGAGCATTGGCCAGAGGTTCTTCGCTAGAATGCCCGTCTGAATGCTCCTAACAGAGTTCGAGATGCGCCAAAACGGTTTAACGAAAACCGCAAGATATAGTGCATCGAATCCGTAACCTGCGAGGATAACTTGCCTCAAGGTAGCGAGTTCCGGATGCTTATCAGCAAAGGTCTGAGGGTTGGGTGTGCCGAGATAGAAGGCAAGGTAGGAGGGCGTTAGACCGATCAGGATCGCTATTATGGATGCTCCAATGATTGGCAACTCAAAGACGATGTTCTCAGTTAGGCCAAGAAGACCAGTTGCAGTCTCCTCTGTGACCCCTAGGACTAGTACACATATGCTTAGAATCACGAGTGGGATCGTCATAACCCTTGGTGCTTCGTGAAGGTCCTTCTCCTGAGCCACCTTGCTCATTGATCCGAAAAAGATCTTGAAGAGTGCTCGGAACATGTAGAACGAGGTAAGCATCGAGACAAGGAGTACGAGTAGAACTTGGATTTCCAAGTTCGCCAGTGAGAGTTCACTGATGATTAGGTCCTTACTCCAGAAGCCAACGAATGGCGGGACTCCTGCTAGAGCGAGGGTTGAGAATAGGAATGCCACGAAGGTGACGGGCATGCGTTTGCGCAAACCTCCCATGTCAGCCATGTTTCTGCTTCCAAGCATGTGAATTATGGAGCCAGCCGCCAAGAAGCCCAGTGCCTTGAAGAAGCCTTGGCTCATGAGGTGAAATTGGGAGGCAAACCAGCCTCCTTCAGTTCCAGTTCCTAGGGCCGCAAACATTAGTCCTAGTTGGCTGATTGTAGAGTAGGCTAGAACCCTTTTGATGTCCATCGTGACTGTAGCGATGCTCGCTGCGAGTAGAGCAGAGATGACGCCAACCCATCCCACGGCACTTATCCATGTCTGACTGAACGAGAAGATTGAGTAGGTTCTTGCAACGAGGTAAACACCCGCGTTTACCATGGTTGCGGCATGGATTAGAGCGCTGACCGTGGTTGGTCCTTCCATAGCATCGGGCAACCACACATGCAATGGTGCTTGCGCTGATTTACCCATGGCACCGACAAGGATGAGAATCCCAGTGGCTGTAACGATCGACGCAGGAATGAGCCCCTGCGAGGTCATCATGCTCAATTCTTGAAAGTCGATGCTGTTCGTTGTGACGTAAAGCCAGACAAAACCGATGAGGAGTGCTGCGTCTCCGACTCTTGTAACTAGAAATGCCTTCAGACCTGCGCGGACTGCTTCGGGTCTATCATACCAGAAGGCGATGAGGAAGGCCGAGCAGATTCCAACGATCTCCCAAAAGATGTAAAGTTGGAGGAAATTTCCTGCAAGGACGAGACCCGTCATTGCGCCTATGAAGAGGAGAACGAGCGAATAGTATCTAGGGAGTCCTTTCTCATGTCCCATATAGCCCTGCGAGTAGACGACAATCAGGAACCCTAGTGAGTTGACTACAACGGCGAGAAAGGCTGCGAGACCGTCGACGTGTACTGTTATTGTGAAACCGTAGGCCGAGAGCCATGAAATCGAAGAGGTAACAATATGTTCGTTCTCCACTTCAACGATCAAGTTTACCGCCATTAGAAACGTGATGAACACGATAGTTGCGGCGAACCAATCCCGAACTCTAGGCCAGCGAGACAGTACCAGTACAAATGGAATTGCGACGAAAGGGAGAGCCCAAACGAACCATTCGGCGTAGAATATTGTCAATGTGCGAGTCTCCTGATTTCCCACGGGTTGAGGGTTCCATATCTGCGAAAGGCAAGTATAGCGAGCGATAGAGCGAGCGCCTCAACGCTTGCTCCGACTGAGATTGAGAGTACCACCAGCGATGTCGAAAATAGGGTGAGCTGACCATTCACGAGGCCTCCCGCAAATAGCGCAAGGTTGACTCCCCATATCATCACTTGGAATCCCATAATCATCTTGACGAGGTTCTTGGTGGTGACTATTGTGCCGAATCCTGATACGAAGAGGATGGAAGCGAAGACTTGCAGTAGCTGCTGATCATTCACTTTCCTGCTCCTCCTTCACGTGAGAACAGATTGACAACGCCGAGCATCGCTGCGGCTACTAGGATAACGACGAGCAGCAGGTCCCAGGATCTTAGGGTCCAGAGAAATACCAACGGGTTGTCGGGCTGAACCGCCAACCTCGAGAGCTGAAGTGGCTCCTCCATTCTGTTTGGAAAGGGTTCGAAATTCGAAACGAGTAAGACGAGTGGGATGGCTGCCAGAGCCGAAAGTATCATCCCAATGAAGTTCTCCTTTCCCAGCTTGTCGGCCTGACTTGGGGCCTGGACCCCAACTATCATCAGGATAACCATGAATAGCACTGAGACGGCTCCTGCGAAGGTTATGATGTGGAATAGACCTGCAAACGCTGCGCCATAGGTCATGAGCAATACACCGAAAACTATGCTCGAATAGAAGAGCAGGATTAGCGACCAGACAAGTCTGCGGATCATGAGCGCGATGATTGTAACCCCCACGAGCATCGTTCCGAGAACGAGTGTACTCTCGTACGTCACCTTACGATCGCCTTCGTCATGATCAAGTCTTCTTTGTGGGGTGTGGCCAGTTCGAATTGCTTGGTCATCTCAAGTGCTTTGAAGGCACAGTTGTCTACGCATTCTCCACAAAATATGCAAGTGGACAGTTCGAAGACCGGTCGCTTGACCGGGAGCTCCCGGTCTCCAACCCGCCGCGTCCCAATATCTATCAT
>Ga0129298_10000803_pt1 | contig 12949 bp, 13 predicted proteins | sample I19B2metaG_FD_94707 | JGI IMG/M metagenome (GOLD analysis project Ga0129298, IMG submission 94707) | Lake sediment bacterial and archeal communities from Gulf of Boni, Indonesia to study Microbial Dark Matter (Phase II) - ​I19B2 metaG | ecosystem: Environmental > Aquatic > Freshwater > Lake >... | reverse complement strand
CCGGCGAGAGGTTTCAAGAGACGTGAACTGCAAGCATGCAATGATCACAGGTGGCGCAGGTTTCATCGGAAGTCACTTGGTTGATGAGTTGATGACACGTAACCTTGATGTCACTGTCCTTGACAATCTCAGCAACGGAACTTTGAGGAGCCTAGGTACTTGGCTTGGGAATCCGAGACTGAAGTTCGCGCATGTGGACCTCTTGGACTCAGAAGATGTTATGAGAATAGGCAAAGGTTGTGAGACCATATTCCACCTTGCGGCCAATCCGGAAGTACGCCTCGGCACGGTCAATCCAGTAGTCCACTACGAGCAGAATGTCCTTGCAACCTTCAATTTGCTGGAAGCCATTAGAAAGATAGGAGATGTGAGGGTATTCGTGTTCACTTCATCATCCACGGTATATGGTGATGCTTTAGATGTTCCGACTCCAGAGGACTACGCTCCGCTGGAGCCAGTGTCTATCTACGGCTCATCCAAGCTTTCGTGCGAAGCTCTCATAGTGGGTTATGCACACACATACGGATTCAAAGCCGTAATCTACAGGCTGGCAAATATCGTTGGACCGAGGAGCACGCATGGCGTAGTCTACGACTTTGTCCGGAAGCTCAGAATGAACCCGAAGGAACTTCAAGTTTTGGGAGATGGCACTCAGATGAAGTCATACCTATTCATAGACGACTGCATAAGGGGAATGCTTGTGGGATTTGAGAAGGCCGACGCTCGAGTTGAGGTGTTCAACATAGGGTCGGAAGATCAAATAGATGTGAGAACGATAGCTAACATTGTCATCGAAGAGATGGGATTGGAGAATGTGACACTGACGTTTTCTAGCGGGCCAGACGGAAGGGGCTGGATCGGTGATGTCAAGAACATGCTTCTTGACACGTCTAGACTCAAATCGAGAGGGTGGAGCGTGGGGCGCAACAGCGAAGAATCGATTAGACTAGCTGTCCGAAACACACTTGCATCATAGATAGCGGGAGATCCCTTGCCAAGCTTAGGCTGGGTATTCTGAGCTCGGATTAGCCTTTGTCTGTTGATTCCTATTCATTGCCATGTTATTCTATTGCAAAGTTGATGAACCGGCAAACGAATCATGAATGGTAGCGCTACAGGTGTTGCACAGGTTTGACTCGATTGAAAAGGTTCTTTCCTCCGAGTAATGCCTTGCTGGCTGCCGTAGTCATCATCGTTACCCTTCTGATACCCGCCCGCAATCCCATCAGGACCGAAACGTCAAGGCTTCATACAGAAGGGAGATGGATAAAGGACGCCTCTGGAGAAACTATCCGACTGGTGGGAGCTTCCGTTTTCTGGAGATGGTACTTCACAGACGAAACGAATGGTTACGATCCTCTCTCCTACATTGATGAAACAGTGGAAAAATACGATGTCTATGAGAGTACCGGAGCGAATTTTCTCAGAGTTCAGTTGAACAAATGGCTGTGGGATAATGCTAACGACGTTTACGTCAGAGCGGTCGATACTCTTGTAGACTGGTGCACGCAAAGATCCCTGAGCGTGGTCCTAACGTTCCAGGGTTGGTATGACTGTCGACCGGGTGTCTATCGTGACTATACAAGTAAAGAGCAGGTTGATATGATAGTCAATGGAACAATGGAGGCCTTCGTATCTGAGCTGGCTGAGCGGTACAAGCATACGAAAAATGTCATGGGAATTGAGATTCTGCCGGATCCAATACCTTCTGAAGCTTTTTGGGCTTCCTACAGAAACACAACTCCTGAGCGGGCACGTTCAGAATATCGACAACGGTTAGTGTCAGCGATCTGTGCCATCCACAGTGTTGACATCAACTACCTAGTTTTCATACACCCGCTTGATGCCGATAGACTCAGGCTCTTTGTTGAAGAAGATCCGATAAGGGAACCGAACGTGGTGTATTGTCTCGGGAGGAGCGTGAGCTGGGATAAAGGCTACTGGCCCTACGCAGACGCGTATTACCAAGGAAAGTTGGAGGCCGCTCGTGTCCTGATGGAGGAGGCTTACCGATCTTGGCTATTTGATGTGTTGGATTTGGGGTATGCAGCAATCATGATGGAAACCGAGGTAAGTAGTGATCTTCAGCACGCAACCACGTATGTCGATGATCTAATGAACCTATTCAAAAAATATCAAGCATCGATCTGTTGGTGGGCCTTTGACAGAGAAAAGATGATGGAAGGATCTCAATGGCTCTTCCTACTTCGCGACACCAACGATCGTGTGCCTACCCTCAGCGAGATGGGAGTTATCTGGGCCAAACATACGATCAGTAACAGGAAAAACCCTAGATCTGATAGCTATCAGATCTTTACGACGATAGTGCGCGCAGCTGGACTTGTTGTTGTCGTGATCTTGATTTACATCCACGTACGTAGTATTGTATCACGTTGAGACTCCTTAACAGACAGGGGCCTGCCCAAGTACCGTCTCCGATGCACATCTGAATGGTTATTAGTTTCCAGAGCCGGATTCTTGATAGATGATGCGAAATATGCCCGCAATGGACCTCGTGCTCTGGAACATATTGATATTCGGTCTCTTTCTGCTAGCCATACCTTTCAAGAAAAAGACGGGACGCTATTCGGGTAGCGTTTACATTGCTTTCATAGTCTCCTTGTTCACTGAGATGTATGGTTTTCCTCTAACTGTCTACATCCTCGCCTCACTGTTTGGCTACAATCCCCCGTCACACCTCTTGGAGGGATTTCTTGGGTCTCAGATATTCTGGGCCATAGTTCATCCTCTATCAGATGCCGTAGTACTTCTGGCAGCGATTCTCATAGCTCTTGGCTGGTGGCAAGTCTACAATGCCAAGGGTAAACTTGCGACCAGCGAGGTCTATGCACTCGTTCGGCATCCTCAATACCTAGGCTTTATGCTTCTCACGTTGGGCATGCTCGTCCACTGGACTACGGTCCCTACTCTGTTGATGTGGCCGATCATGGTAGTGTTGTATTACCGGTTGGCTAGCGGTGAAGAGAAAGAGATGCAGCAGGAGTTCGGAGACGAATATCTTGAGTATAGGCGCAAAGTTCCGATGCTCGTCCCAGCCCTGACCTTTGAAGCGTGGAAGACTCTGATCATTCTATTTTCATTACTTGTTCTTTTTGGAGGTTCTGGTGGAGTATTGGCTGCATTGATATTTGGCGCCGTAATGGGGATACAGGCACTTGCTCGGCGAGTCCTTCAGCATGCGGGTGTTGGCGAACGATCGTCTGTCCAATAGTCTGGAGGTCAGATGTCCGCCTTATTCCGCACACGTCATATAGGCCGGGTACAATCACGAGTTGATCACATATGCGCGTCGGCAACTTCATTCGTGCTAGCCTAGCTGTAGTCTTTGTAGGGATTCTGGTGAGTGCTGGCATCTATAGTAATAGAGGTGTTCCTGATTTTCGAGAATTGCTACAGGAAAAGACCCAAGTTCTGTATCACTTGGGTCGGTCCATCGTGGGGTTGTCACCATACGCGCTGGCTGTTTTGTGTTCAATTGTCTCGGTAGTAGTATTCATCATATGGCGCAAGAAGACAAGTTCATCGGTACGATGACGCGCAGGGTGCTTGAGGAAGACAGAGCATGCTCCTTCATCATGAATGAATGTAGGTTATCCGCCCTCCAAGTTGCTTCCAACCGATTTATATCGCGCAACCCGACATCTAGATTCTTTGGCCAAGGCACTTGAGAGTCATCTATGATATTCGCTTGGGCGCTCTTCCTTGCCTCTCTGATCGTGTGTCTGCATCTTCAGAGGGGGAATTGAGGAAATGAAGGAATCGTCACCGTCATGTCAGCACTGCTACTTCCACCTAGAGCGAGTCACAGTACCTGACAGTCGATCGGCTCTGCCACTGCGCAGATTGTGGTGGAAACTGAAAAATCTCGTGCTGTACGTGAGTTTCTTAGGCCCAGTGCTGTTTGCAACAAGAATACTCCCTTCCACAAAAGCAGGAAGACGTGTATTTAGACGGGATCGCACGGACTGCAGTTTCAAGAATGCGGAGAATCTGGACCTGAAGCCTGGGGAATGGGTTGCGGTCAAGTCAGCTAAGGAGATACTCTCTACCCTGGACGCAGATCTAAAGCACAAGGGCCTTAGCTTCGATCCCGAAATGCTGAAATTCTGCGGGAGAAGGTTCAGAGTCTACAAGAGAGTCAACAAGATTATTGTTGAATCTACCGGTAAGGTTAGAGCGATGAGGAGTCCCACGGTCTTGCTGGAAGGGGTTTTGTGTAACGGACTGACGCACGGAGGATGTGATAGGTCATGTTTTTGTTTCTGGAGAGAAGCCTGGCTAAGAAGAGTTTCATTTAAAGCGTCTGAATGAGGATCGAGCCCATTTGATTGGCCAAGGTTGTCCATTATCTGCGACTGACAGAAACTCAAGGCAGTGTTCGATTTGAGAGAGAGCGATAGGAGACGCCCTGAGAATATTGCTCGAAGCAATTGCTCGTACTCTTGGGAAGAAATGAGCATGTCGGACTTGATCCTGCTTCTCTGCAAGAGCGTAGCAGAAGATGTGTGCTTGGCGAAATGATCGTTAGAGAATCAGTCAGTGATCATGAATGGAACAAGTTCGCTCTTAGTTGTGAGGATGTTACATTCTACCATACGCCAGAATGGATGAGACTTCTGAGAGACAGCTTCGATTTCCGAACCGGCTGTTTGGTAGTTGAGGATGACAACGAGATAGTCGGATTGCTCCCGTTCACCGTGTCAAAAGGGGGTATCTATAGAGTAATCGATTCTTTGCCTCACTCAGACTACGGAGGACCATTAGTGCGCCAGAACTCGAAAGGAGAGGTCATGCTTCGTCTATCAGAACGCTTGAGGAGGATGTGTGTTGGCGAAGGAATAGTGGCATCTCGCTTGATCTTCTCCCAGGAGGACCTTGCCATTTCATTCGCGAGAGGAGCTGCGAGAGGGGGGCGCGCCCTCTACGCGATATATAGCGATGTTGGAGACGTCGTTATTGACTTGTTCAAGAAACCGATCGAACATATTTGGAACAAAGAGTTTGACAGTCGAAGGGGACAGCGAAAGTACATTAGGCGTTTTGAAAGAGACGGTTTTCAAGTGGTGGAAGCGAGGAACGGCCATCATTTGCAGTCGTTCTATAAACTGTACTGGAAGAACATAAATCAGGTTGGCGGACGTCCAGTTCCCTACCGTTTTTTCATGAATGCGTGGCAAGATCTTCACTCAGGGCAATTCGTGCCTTTGCTTGTTGAGAAGGATTGTTTTTTTGGTGGCATCGGCTTCTTTCTGTATGAGAAGAAGAATTCCATTTACATGTTCTGCGCGGGAATTGACAGGGACTTATGCAACACGAGACTCCATACCATGACCTATCTGTTTTGGGAGGCGATGAAATGGGCGTCTGAGCGGAATGTCAGATATGTGCACATGGGAACTACCCCCAACAACCCCGAGTCTCTTTACTATAGGCAAAAGATGGGCTTCGGAGGAATGTTCTTGCCACTGTACAAAGTCACGATCGGATACAACCCTCGCCCATTCATTTTGAGGCAGAAACCACTTTCTCTGTTGATTCGTCTCAGAAGTAGAATCCCCGAGCCGGCTTGGCACAAGTTGAAAAAGAGAGCTCCCCGCTTCCTTCTTCGACAACTCTATTCTCTCGCTCGTTGAGCCTGTGAGAGAATTCTTCACGGGTCACGTCTGGAGGTTTCTATCCCAGTCACAGGCGACAAAGCATTGGACATCACTTGATGTGTATGAGGAGTCCTCGTCCAATCATCGTCATAGACACAAATACGGTGTGGGCTTGCTGCGGCTGCCGTGGAAAAAGCACCTTCCACGACTTGCCTGAAGAGGAATGCCATATATAGCTGCTTGTTAAAAGTCAGTGATCACACAAGAAGGAAGCTTGCACAGAAGACCAACGCGCATCGGGCTGCGGGGCTGTATCATTTGTAAGGGGGTGATGAGTTTGAGTGACATGGAAAGGCTGATTGAAAGGCTCACGAAGATAGCGGTTGCGGGCAAGGATGTTAGCGTCGCCAAGGAAGCCATCAACATGCTCACCTGCTACGGGCAGGCAGCTGTACCCAGCCTCTTCACAATTGTTGACGAAGCAGAATCCAATCTAATCAAATGGGTTGCACTTCGCAGAATCCACGAAATAGTAGAGTGTGAAAGCATACAGAAGAAGTAAGGCACAGCAGGAGGCTTTTGTTGCATCACCTAACATCTGTCAGTCCGCCTAGATCTCGGAAGTATATGTCAGCTCGGTAGAGATAGCTATTCCTTGATGTGGCCGCTCATAGTTCCAGTAGTGGATGAATTCTTGATGCGTCTTGAACATCCATGCTTCATGGTCGTATGTCCTTATGGAAGGCTTTGATCTTTCTTATGGTTGAGGGGAATCGGCTCTCGGCTATCGCAACCTAATAGCCGAGACTCAAGCAACGCAACGGCTTCGTCAACAGTCTCTCTTGGTGCATGTATCTCTTGAACGCCCATGCCGCCATTCAATGAGTTGTTCTCGACATGGCTCTTTCCTGCAATGAGTAGGTGGTGCATAGTTGTGAGCAGCTTCCACGCTACAGCCACTGTAGCTACTGTAGGCCTTCCCAAACCTTAAATAGGCGCCAACCCACCACTCCCTTGGTTACAAAAACTTGGAACGAAAGAAGCTTCTAGTGCTCTCTTCAGTTTTCGCCGTTGGTTACTTGTTGACAGCGATGATCTCCGCCCCGCCGGTTTTGAGTGGTCTCTCAACCGTCCTTGGAACCAGCATGATCGTCATGCAAAACTCATCCATGTTCACTGCTTTGGCCTCAATGCAGCTCTTGATCAGCATAGGCCTCCTAGGCTTGCTCGTGTTCTGCGAAGTCACGGCTCCAGCTTACGGAGGAAAAGGCCTGTTGGTCCAACTTAGGACTAACTGGCTGCCCCATGTAGTTGTTCTCTTCCTGATCTTCTCTCTTATGATAGTCGTCAAGGCAATCACGATATTGTCTACGCCGCCAGCTTAGCCTAGCTCTCCGCGGTGAAGTGAGCCTTCGCCGCAATTCGCTGGTCGGCCAGATTTCGGTGAGCCTCAGATGTCCAAGCAGACCGGATACAGGTTCGCGAGGCCATTGAAGGACATACCTATCACGTCTCGACGATTGACCCGAAGCGTTCTTCTTATGATCACGGTTAATGTGACGATTTGGCTTGCGCTATTGTGCGCAGCGTTTGTACTGGTTCTCGGAAGAGGATGGGGCATGATGCCGTATTACTTCTCGGTAATGACCACCGTCACGATTCTTGGCGTCCTTGGGTTCCTGCTTAGAGATCGCCCCCTTGCCCTTATGGTCTTCTTGGGCTTGTCTATAGTCACCTTTGTGCTATTGCTCGAGGAAGCCCTACTCAACGGCCTACACCGAGACGCAGGTGTTGTGCTGGCTTTCATAGCTGCTTTCGCCTTGCCTCTAGCTGGCTCGATTCTGCGCCTCACAGAGAAGACGATAACGATGCTGTCTAGGTCCATCGAGGAGAGACTTGACTCGCTTGGTGATGGTGTCGGGCAGATATTACTACGCCACGTCGAGAAGGAATATTCCCTGAAGGTCGATGATATGGTAGAGAGACCTGAAAGCTTCATGGAAGCCCTAAGAGGAATCTTCGGAGCAGGAGCCTTCGCCCTTGAGAAGGCAATTGTGAAAACTGTACTGCGTAATATGCGAGTGGGCAAAGATGACATTCAAACAGGGAGATTCCGGAGACTGGCAATGAGTCTGAGACATGGTGCAGATGCTGGGTATGCTCTTCAAGTGGCTGGGTTAGTCTTCGCTAGCCGCCTCGTTTTCATACCTTTTCCTCAAGACTTGCTGAGCGTGAAGACCGCACCGCCGTCCATGTACGCTTTGATTGTTTCGCTAGTATTCGCTTTCCTCATAGTCAAGCGGATTGACTTAAGACGGATTGGCCTCACAGTTGGTTCGTATCCCATGCTTAAGCAGGTCAGTGCGGGGGTGTCCATTGGCCTTGTCTCAGGCCTATTGGAATATTTCATCCTCAGACCAGACCCAATTCTGCCTGCGGGAGACAGTTTGCAGTCCATCGTTTATGTCATCATCGTAATGACCTTGTTCGTAGGCTTGACTGAGGAGGTGCTATTTCGCGGTCTCCTCCAAGAATCGTATCAGAAGGTACTTCCCGCATCGTCGGCCATCCTGATGGCATCGCTTCAATTTGGAATTATGCATTATGGTTGGCTCAACCCTCTTGAAATCCTCTGCGCATACAGCCTTGGAATAGTATTCGGATACCTGTTCTGGAAGACCAAAAGCCTCTTGGCTCCAGTAATAGCCCATTCTCTCGGAAACATAACGCTGTTCATTGCTGCTGCCTATGCGGATGTCATGTTGACTCCCGACATGATTAGATTGACAATCATTATGGCGGTGGTGCTCCTACTTCCTGTAGTACCTTGGAGAAGCTGGGCAAGAGCTAGAACGCGCAGCTTGCCAGAAAAGGTCTACCTTCCGCTAGGCCATGCCCGACTCGGGACACCCTCACTTCAAGGCACCTTTCAACAGACTCAGATTGGCATAGATCAAACCACGTCGGCAACACAAGGAACAATATGCTCAAACTGCAGCAGGATCCTATCTCAAGAAATGAAGTACTGCGATCGGTGTGGGCAGGAAGTCTCACGTACCAGTCCACATTCTACTGGCTGTATGGTTCCCCAGTGATGAAGAGGCTTAGTCAGCTATCTCACAGCTGAACTGGTGGCATTGAACCATAACTGCAGCCACGCAATCCTGCTCTCCTTCAACGTTTTCCAACCGAATGTGAAAGTGTTGGTTTGCGGGTCAAAGGTCCACAGTTCAAAGAACAAGCGGAAGTTATGACCCGCGAGGGCACTCACTTGGCCGTTTCGGACGTTCATGCCATTTATGTCTAGTATTGTGGGTGCGATCACATTACCACTAACCACGATCTCCTTTATTGCCCAGATCAAGGCGAACTCCCAAGTCTCATCGCTCATCAGGATCTTCTTGAATTCTAGCAATACCGGCGCCGGTGAAGGAACGAGGTTGGCTTCGTCAGGCGTTTCGATCGTTGAGTTGCCAAGTTTGACTCTGATGGCAACGTATTGGATTGAACCCATGAAGTTAGCCACACCCACCCGCCATCTGACGACTTCCCCGACACGGATGTCCGGATTATTGCTCGGATAATATCGTTCAGCTCTTCCAGTTTCGCCCAGAACATAGATCTGAAAGAACTGCTCTCTGGGCCTCGGCATTACAGCCAGATATGCTAGTGTGGAGAAGGCTATAGTAGTTGACAAGAACACCGTTACGGCTCTTGTCAGATTCTGTGACAACCTAGGCATTGCTTTTCCCCTCGGAGTCTCTGATGCCTTTGATCTCCATCCCGAACAGCCTGTCGACCTCGCGCCTGTGCCACCACTTCCACCCGTAGTGAACTCCGACCGTCACTATGAGCGAGACGAACGGCACTACTGCGAGTGTAAGCACCTTTCTATACTGAGCACTCTGAGACGCCTCGTTCCGCAACTTCGCAGCGTCCATTACTGCTCGTTTAGAGATCTCGATGCTCCTTTGAGCTTTGGCAGTAGCCGATTCAACATCACCCAGAAGAAGAGAGCGTTCCGACTCATCGATCATTGACAGAACCAAGTTCAGCTGCTCAACTAGGACTCCTAATTGGCGCTCTTCTGCCCCCGCCGCCTCAGCCTCACTTACCGCTATGATCGCCCTCTTGAGTTCCTCGTTAGCCTCTTTCGTTACCTGAGCGCTACCCGTCGATGTTGGAATGCAAGAGCTAGTGATTACATAAGAAAGAGCGACAGCTCCCAACACCGCGGCAACAATGAGAAACCTACAACTCAAGGAAGAGATGTGGTGGCTTCCAGCCTGCTTCAACATGTCCTTCAAGACAGCCCCAAGCTCATGGTTACAAATGCAAGAGATAAGGCATTTTCATATAAGGAGTCGCTGGAATTGAACTTCGAGAACATTGAGATTTCACTCAAACAACTCATACCTTAGACGGCTAGCACAAGGAGGTTGAGAACCATAGCCGGTTCAAAACGTTGATGTTCCATCGTGGTCGGCTTGGTTGGCATCGTCTCAAGCCCAGTGTGATGACACGCAGCTGACGCTCGCGGCCTGAAGTCTACGACTGACGACAGAACACTCGATCGATGAAAGATAAAGCTGGCTATCTGCCCAGAAGCCTCAATCGATAGACTGATTCCGTATCTCTTCGACTTCGAAGTAGTGGTATTGCCACAGTCGCCATCAGAAGTGCGACTAGAACCAAGAAGGCTGTCTGCAGAAAAGTAATGATAACCTCGCCAGCGACTTCCTGGACAGTCGTTGTATGTGTCATCGTGATGCTAGAGACTCCCGGTATCGGAACGGTGACAGATAGTTCAGTTGGCGCCATGGTTTCTTCACTGTACGCTCTTATTGTAACTGTGTGCTTGCCTGTCGACCTTGCGACTAACATCCAGCTAACCTGCCAAGATGCTCCTCCGGTCAAGGTTGGGCGCACAAACGTAGTATTCTGCGAGATGACCATTATTCCCGAAGATGAAATCAGCGTCACAACTAGTTCGGATGCATCTACGTCTCCTACATTGCTGACAGAAACAAGAAGCTCGGTCCTATCGGGCAACTCCCTGTGCTTACCTTCCTGAAGAAGAATCCGAACAGGGTTGGCTCGCCTCAGGCTGATGTCCTTGAAATATGCAACTGCAGGAGGAGGGACAGAGGTCGTGAATCCTAGCTCCATAGTCATCTTCAATGCTCTAAGTTGAAAAAGCCTTGGGTCTCCGACGTCTCTTCGGAAAAGGTTGAAGAGGTCAACCATGACATTCTTCCAATTGGAATTCCCTGTCTCTACATGTGCCTGTCCAACAACGGTGAATCTGGCGTCCTTCCCTTGTTGATCGACTATGTAAAACGTAACGAGAGACCTTGCGAAGTAAACGCTTGAGGGGAGCTCAGTGCGCACATTGTATGAAAGGACGAGATAGAACGACAGATCAGGCTTCTGAATGACTTGCGACAAGGCCCCCTCTCGCAGGATCTTGATGCCTCCCTCATCAAGCAAAACCACTCCTTCTGCCATCCACCCATCTAGACCGTTCTTGAAGTTGCCGTTCTGCAACAACTCAACAGGTGCGCCGATTGACGATGGGACTGACGATACTAGTATCCAAGTCAGAACCATTGTGGCAAGTGTGCTTCGAGCTACTGAGAAGCACCTTCTAAGCATCATCAATGGCACGGGCGCATCACCTCATAGGGCAGATAGCGGGCGCGAGGCCGCCATAGGAGGCTCGGCCCATTCAGCTCTTGTGCGTCTACCTCTGACAGACATCTGACAACTTAGGCCGAAAGCAAGTGCTTTTGGATCCCCTTCCAGAGTGAAGCATTGAGACATCAGCGCATCTCAGCCCAATCTCCCTGAGTCCTTTTTCATGACAAGCCCGCGCAAAGCTCGCTGGCAATTCGCCAGTCCCTATCACTCAGGTCATGGCTCTGCAAGTTCAAGAACATGTCTCTGGTTGGATTTTATGTAGACCCGCCCTTCAACCTTCCGGTCTCCCAGCTCTCCTCTGACCTTGATGTGGCCTTCTGTGATACCGAGATCCTTAGGGACGAATCTGAGTTGCCACACCTTAGTTAGCTCCCCCGGGATCTCCCACCACTGTCTTTCGTCCAGAGTATAATAGAACTTTGGCGGAGGCTTCTCCTCCTCGCGGACCGCAAGAGAGATCCCAGAGATCGTCTTGAGATCCGCTGGGCGCTGCTCGTCCTCCTTGATTGGCGCTCGCACAAGGGGCGGAGCAGGCAAAATAGTGACCTTCTCCAAACTTTCAATACCTGGAGCCAAGACTTCACTCAGCGCTCGCTCCCATGTCTGTTTTACTTCCATCTCATTTCTGTTGTCTCCTCTGCTGACAACGGTAATGAAGATCATTCTCTTGTCCGACATCTCTTCCATGAGGATCACACCAGCCTCTGTTGCGACATTGACAGGACCCAGACCCAATCCCTTGTTGATCTTCCCGGACCTACTATTATGGATTGCGGAAGGAGACAATAGTATCATCGCACATCACTGCTCCGTAGAGCAGGGGAGACCCCGCCGCATCTTGGACCAGTAAGGGAGGCCTGCCAACAGGTTAGGTCAACACTCACAAACCAGATACTGTAACGATTTTCTTCGAAACATACTTTAGCAGCACGTAGCCATGTATGTACTCGCACAGACCATGTCGGAACAAGATATTGTAGGCAAATTGCTGGAGTACGGGCTCAGTGAGCTTGAAGGCAAGGTCTACGTTTACGTGGCGAAGAAAGGGCCTTCTCCGGCAGGTGAGATAGCCCGGTCCCTTTCCATACGAAGAGGACAGACTTACAACATCCTAAACGATCTACAGAAGAAAGGAATCGTGGAAACCGTCGCAGGCAGGCCGGTAAGGTTTTCAGCACTTCCTCTACCAGATGCGGTTGATGTTCTTCTCGATTCGCTGAGGCAAAGAGAGCGTCTAATGGAAAGGACAAAGCCTGAACTGCTCTCGCTATGGCAATCCGCTCTTCTCACGAGAAGGGAAGAGGTCGAAGAGGTGAGGTTTCAGTTCCTGAGAGGCATCGAAGGTATCTACAGGAAAACTTCTGAAATGATTGGAGCAAGTGACCGGAACGTCATAATGATCGTTTCAGAACCGACGCTTCATTATGCTGACAGATTCGAGCTTTTTGAAAGAATGAATGAGATCTCGCGAAGAAGTGAAGTGAGAGTCCTATTAGAGGTGACTCCGAAAATTCGGCAAATGGTCGCAGACCTGGGCAAAATCAGTGCCAAAGGCTTTAGTGACTATCCCTCGCCGAATTTCTTGGTGGTTGACGGAAAACAGATGATCTTCTTAACGACGCCTATGGAAT